>LNFM01000889.1_pt1 | contig 128237 bp, 120 predicted proteins | sample 596031 | NCBI WGS metagenome assembly LNFM01 (sample SAMN04254537, study PRJNA301005) | activated carbon metagenome | isolation source: dual media filters at the Ann Arbor, Michigan drinking water treatment plant | place: USA: Ann Arbor | reverse complement strand
CCAGGCGGCCGTAGTCGGCCAGCGCAGCGGCCACGCCGTCGGCGGTGGTGATGCACTCCAGCGTGGTGCCCAGGCCCTCGGCCTCGAGCTTGTTGCGCTGCTTGCGGGTGTTCTGCCGCAGGTTCTTGCCGCGGGCCTCCCAGTAGGCGTCGAAGTCGCCGGCGATCTCCACCCACGAGGTGCTGACGTAGTCCAGCGTGCGCAGCGTCTCGTGGTCGGCCGGGCGCGGATGCAGGCGCGGGTCCAGCTGCGTCAGGCCCACCGTCAGGCCCAGGCCAGGCACCGCGCGCATCAGTTCGGCAGCGGTGTCGGCCAGGGGTGTGCCGGCCGAGCAGACCCAGGGGCCCAGCGGCAGTTGCGAGGGCTGGAAGGTCTCCCAGCGGCCCTTCCCCAGCGCGCGCAGCAGCGTGGCGGCCTGCAGGCGGCCGTCTTCGCCGCGCTGCAGGGCCAGCCGCTCGTCGCCCTGGCCAAACACCTGCAGCAGCGGCAGCAGGAAGGTGGTTTCGAGAAAGGGCGTGTCGGTGGTGGCGCGCTGCAGCGCGTCCCATTCGGCGGCAAAGCGGGGCAGGTCGGAGGCGGGATACAGGGTCCAGGACATGGTGGCCGGCGGGTGGGGTGTCAGGGGGCGCAGCCCAGATGGCGGCGCACGGCGGCCAGCATGCGGGCCAGGTCGCCGGCGTCCAGGTCTTGATGGCAGGCCAGCTGGATGACGTGGTGCGACCAGTTCTTGCCGGTGTCGCCGGGCAGGTCGGGCACGGTGGGCCAGAGGCGGTCCCAACGGAAGACGGGGATGCGCTCGGCTCGCAGCGCCTGGTAGCCGGGGTCGGGCTGTGCCACCCACAGCGGCAGCACGTAGGGTGCTGCGCCCTCAGGCAGTTGCGGCAGCAGCGGGCGCACGCCGGACAGGCCGTGCAGGCCCTGCACCAGCGCCGCGTGGTTCAGTCGTCGCTGCGCCACGATGCGTTGCCGCGGCAGCCGGGCGGCCAGCGTGCGGCTGCCCCAGCTCAGTTCACGCGTGGCCAGGGTCATGTCGATGGTGAAGTCGGCCTGCGGTGTGTCGGTGGCCGCCGCCTTCGCGGCGCTGTCGGTGCCGGCCGATGGCCGCCCGCGCAGCCCGCGCAGGGCATCCAGCGGTGCGGTCACCACGCGGCTGGCCAGGCCCAGGCGGCCGTGGCGGGCGCCTTCTTCCACGATGTCGAGCAGCGCCTTCATCTCCCGGCGGGTGCCGCAGGGCGCGAGTGCGGGCGCCACCTGGTCGCGGTTCAGCACGAGGCAGCCGCCTTCGGGCACAGGCAGGAACTTGGTCAGGCTGCCGATGGCCACGTCGCCCCAGCTGCCGATGGTGCGGCCGTCGCTGCGGCCGAAAAGCGCGTGCGCGCAGTCCTCCACCAGCGCGATGCCGCGTTCGTCGCACCAGCGGCGGATGCAGGCCATCGGCTGCGGCAGGCCGAAGAAGTGCGCCGCCAGCATCACGCGCACGCCGCGCAGGTCTTGAGCGGACAGCCAGGCCAGGTCGGGTGTGCCGGCGTCGTTGACCGGGTAGAAAAACGGCCGTGCGCCCAGCTTGGCCGCAGGCGCCACCATCGTGGGGCAGTGGTAGCTGGGCAGCAGCACGGGTTCGTCGGCCAGCACACCCAGCACCTGCAGTGCCAGGGCGATGGAAGCCCGGCCGCTGGTGGTGAAGGTGCACGACGGCAGGTCCAGCATGCAGGGTGTGTCGGCCTGGGCCGGGCCCTGCCAGGCCTGCCAGCCAAAAACAGGCAGCCGGGGCACGGGCCAGGTGGAGGCGGCGGGGGCGGGCACAGCGGGGTTCACGCCGGCAGGCCCTCGCTCTGGCGCCACCAGGCGCGCACCGCCTGCTCAAGTTGGCGCTGGTCTTCGGATGCCGAGAAAGTGTGGTCGGCCTGGGGCAGGTCGAGCCGGCTGACCGTGGGCCGGGTGCACAGGCCTTGCCAGGCGGGAGACGCGGCGGTGTACTCCAGGAACTCGCGTGCGGTGAGGTCGTTGCCGCTCAGCACCAGTTGCACCGGCCCCCGGAAGGCCCGCCAAGCCGCGGCCATGCGGTCCTGAAAGCCGAGCGGGCCCGCGCTGGCACCGCCGCTGGCGGCGCGCACGTTGCCCAGCAGACTGCGCAGCGCCTGCAGCGCCACCCCGCCCCGCAGCAGCTTGAGCCAGAAGGACGGCTCCAGCAGGCGCTGGCGGTAGTAGTGCCGCACGTGCGTGCGCGCCAGGCTCTGGGCCGAGCGCACCCACGGGTTGACCAGGCACAGGCCGGCGACGCGGGGGTCGGCGCGTTCGTGCAGGTACAGCAGTGCGGCGCTGGCGCCGTCGCACAGGCCCCAGAGCATCACGCGTTGGACGGAGGTCTGCTGGCACAGCGCGTCCACCGCGGCGGCGATGTCCGGCGTCGCGTCCAGGAAGTCGTGCAACGTGCCGGTGCTGTCGCCCATGCCGCGTACGTCGAAGCGCAGGACCGGCCAGCCATCGGCAGCCAGGGTGCGCGCCAGGGACACGAACTGCCGGTGGCTGCCCACCCGGTACTGCGGGCCGCCCACCACGATGACCACGCCCGTGTCGCGCGGCGGCGCGGCCGTGGCGGGCTCGCTGACGACGGCCAGCAGCCGTTCGCCCTGGCAGGGCAGCAGCAGGGCGGTCTCGCGGACGCTCATGCCGGCACCTCGCGCAGCAGCTGCACGGTGGCGGACACGAGCGCAGGCGCGTCTTCGATCTCGGTGGTTTGCCAGAACGCCGGGCCGGTGACAGCCCGGCCCTGCACCTGCCACCCGGCCTGCTGCCATCGCGGCCAGGCGGCTTGCGCTGCCGGGCTGGGGCTGGGATCGAACTCGGTGCTGGTTTCGATCCACACCACACAGGGCGCGTTAGCGCCTTGCGGCGCCGGGGGCGCCAGCGTGGCGGCTTCCAGGCCCGCAGCCAGGCCGGCGCCGACGGTGTAACCCGCCACCTGCACGGCCCGGCCTGCGGCCAGGTCGGCCCGCAGGGCTTCCATCACCGCCTTGCCGCCGCCATCGGCCAGCTGGGCAGCGGCTTTCAGGCGCAGGAACTGCTGCAGCAGCGTCTTGCCCTGGGCTGCCGGCTGCCACAGCAGCAACTGCGGCGTGGCGGGCAGGCGCGCCGCCAGCGCTGCACACCACAGCGCGCCGGCCCGCAGGCCCCACAGCCACAGCGGGCCGCTGGGCTGGCGCTGCCGCAGCCAGGTGCAGGCTTCGCTCAGGTCCTGCAGCCAGTGCTCGGGAGTGATCTCGTGCAGCTCGCCGCTGCTGTCGCCGCAGCCCGCCAGGTCGGGCTGCAGCACCGACCAGCCATCGGCAGCCAGCGCACGCGCAACCAACGCAGCCATGCGACGGCTCTTGTTCATTTCTTCGGCCCAGGGGTGCACGTACAGCACGCAGCCACGCACCGGCACACCGGCCGGCGGGGTGTGCAGCAGCCACAGCCGTTGTCCGCCGTGGGGCATGACCCTGAAAAACGCCTCCAGCGGCGGCGGCATCGGGTCAGCCGGCCAGCTTGTCCGCGACGAACGACGTGAGGCTGGCGACGGTGGCGAAGGTGTCGCCGCTGATGTCGTCGTCGTCGACGGCAATGCCGAAGCGCTCTTCGAGCGTGGTGATCAGGGTCACCACGGCCATGCTGTCCAGCTCGGGGATCGCGCCCAGCAAGGGCGTGTCGGCGCCAAAGGCCTTGGCACGCCCGCCCAGGCTGAGGACTTCGTCGAGGATGCGCAGAACTTCAGTTTGAGTGTCCAAGGGAGCCGAACCAAGCTGACGGAGGCGCGGATTCTAGGCAGCGCCCTGGTGGCAAATCCTGCGCAGGGCGGCAAAGAGCGCCGATCCGGCAACTATTGCCGGCCGTGGCTTGGCGGGGCCACGGTGCCTGCGGGGCGTCCGCTAGAGTCGCCGGCTGTCGATATCCCGTTCCACCTGCCCTGACTTCATGACGATTCCGCTGCCTGAAGCCCATCTGCTGCACGAACTGGTCCTGCGGTCGGCCGCCCGGTCGCCAGAGGCACCCGCGATCACGGCAGGCCTGCAAACCTGGACCTACCGGCAGCTGGCCGATGCGGTGCAACGGTGCGCGGCCGGTCTGCAGGCCCTGGGTCTGCAGCGGCAGCAGCGCGTGGGCATCTGGCTCGACAAGCGGCTGGAGACCGCGGTGGCCAGCTTTGGCGCGCCGGCAGCCGGCGGCGTGATGGTCCCGATGAACCCGCTGCTCAAGCCCGAGCAGGTGCTCTACATCGCGCGTGACTGCAACGTCCGTGTGCTGGTCACCAGCCCCGAGCGGCTCGCGCTGCTGGTGCCGGTGCTGCAGCAGGCGCCCGATCTGGCGCACGTGGTCACCACCGAACCCGCACAGCCCCCCGCGGGTTGGCCGGCCCACATCCAGCTGCATGCCTGGGCCGCGCTGCTGGATGCCCCCCCGGTGCCCGGCCATCGCGTCATCGACACGGATGTCGTGGCCATCCTCTACACCAGCGGCAGCACCGGCCGCCCCAAGGGCGTCGTGTTGAGCCACCGCAACATGGTGGCCGGTGCCAAGAGCGTGGCCAGTTATCTGGAGAACCGCCCGTCGGACACCCTGCTGGCCGCCTTGCCGCTGAGCTTCGACGCCGGCTTCAGCCAGCTCACCACGGCCTTCCACACCGGCGCGCGGGTGGTGCTGCTGAACTACCTGCTCCCGCGCGACGTGCTGAAGACCATGGAGCGCGAAAAGGTGACAGGTCTCACCGCGGTGCCGCCGCTGTACATCCAGCTGTCGCAACTGGCGTGGCCGGCCGCCATCGGCGAGCACCTGCGCTACTTTGCCAACACCGGCGGGCGCATGCCGCGCGAGACCTTGAATCTGTTGCGGCAACGCGTGCCGGCAGCCAAGCCCTTCCTGATGTACGGCCTGACCGAGGCCTTCCGCAGCACCTACCTGCCGCCCGAAGAGGTGGACCGCCGGCCCGACAGCATCGGCAAGGCGATTCCCAATGCCGAGATCCTGGTGCTGCGCGAGGACGGCACGGAATGTGCGCCCGAAGAACCGGGCGAACTGGTGCACCGCGGGGCGCTGGTGGGGCAGGGCTACTGGGGCGATGCAGAAAAGACGGCCGAGCGCTACAAGCTGCTGGGCCCGGGCATCGGCGGCCGTGGCCCGGGGTTGCAACTGCCCGAGTACGCGGTCTTCTCCGGCGACACGGTCCGGCGCGACGCCGAGGGATTCCTGTACTTCATCGGCCGGCGCGACGAGATGATCAAGACCTCGGGCTACCGCGTCAGCCCCACCGAGGTGGAAGAAGCGCTGTACGCCACCCAGCTGGTCGGCGAGTGCGTGGCCTTTGGCGTCGAGCACGAGACGCTGGGCCAGGCCATCCAGGTCATCGCCACGGCGCCGTCAGGCAGCTCGGCACTGGATTTGCCATCACTGCTGGCGGCTTGCCGGCAGTTGATGCCGGCTTACATGGTGCCGGCGGGGATTGAAGCGATGGCCGGACCGCTGCCACGCAATCCCAACGGCAAGATTGACCGCAAGTTGTTGTCCACTGCGTGGCTGGAGCGTCACGCCGGGCAATAGAACACTGGCGTACGGCGGCTTTGCCCTGGCGGCGATGTCGACAGGCGGGATTTCAGCGCATGAAGGTCACGGTTTTTGGCGCCGGCTACGTCGGCCTCGTCACGGGCGCTTGCCTGTCGGAGATGGGCAACCACGTGCTGTGCGTGGACGTGGACCCGGACAAGATCCGGTTGCTCCAGAACGGTGGCGTACCCATCCATGAGGCCGGCCTGCAGGCGATGATCCAGCGCAACGCCGTGGCGGGCCGCCTTCAGTTCACCACCGACGCTGCCGCGGCGGTGGCGCACGGCACCATGCAGGTCATCGGCGTGGGCACGCCGCCCGACGAAGACGGCTCGGCCGACCTGCAGTACGTGCTGGCCGTGGCCCGCACCATCGGCCGCCACATGACGGACTACAAGGTGGTCATCGACAAGAGCACGGTGCCCGTGGGCACCGCCGACCAGGTGCAGGCGGCCATCGCCGAAGAGCTGGCCGCGCGCAGCGTGCCCACGGCCTTTGCCGTCGTCAGCAACCCGGAGTTCCTGAAGGAAGGCGCCGCGATCGACGACTTCATGAAGCCCGATCGCATCATCGTGGGCAGCGACGACGAACGTGCCACGCTGCTGATGCGCGCGCTGTACTCGCCGTTCATGCGCAACAGCGACCGCCTGGTGCTGATGGACGTGCGCAGCGCGGAGTTTGCCAAGTACGCCGCCAACGCGATGCTGGCCACGCGCATCAGCTTCATGAACGAGCTGGCCCGCCTGGCCGACGCGGTGGGCGCCGACATCGAGTGGGTGCGCCGGGGCATCGGCAGCGACCCGCGCATCGGCACGCACTTTCTCTACCCCGGCACCGGCTATGGCGGCAGCTGCTTCCCGAAAGACGTGAAGGCGCTGATCCGCACCGGCGCCGACCATGGCGTGCCGCTGCGCGTGCTGGACGCGGTGGAACGCGCCAACGACGCCCAGAAACTGGTGCTGGTGGAGCGGGTGCTCAGCCGCTTTGGCGAAGACCTTGCCGGCCGCACCTTCGCCGTCTGGGGGCTGGCCTTCAAGCCCAACACCGACGACATGCGCGAGGCGCCCAGCCGTGTGATCGTGGAAGAGCTGATCCGCCGCGGCGCCCGCATCCAGGCTTATGACCCTGTGGCCAGCGAAGAGGCCCGGCGCGTGCTGGGCCATCTGGCGGGCTTTGAACTCGCAGGCTCCGCGCCTGCTGCATTGGAAGGCGCCGATGCGCTGCTCATCGTCACCGAATGGCGCGAGTTCCGCACGCCGGATTTCGACGGCATCAAGGCCGCCCTGAAGCAGCCGCTGATCCTGGACGGCCGCAACCTGTATGAACCCGATCTGATGCGCGCCCTGGGCATCGACTACGTGGGGGTGGGCCGCGGCGTGCGTGTGCCCGTAGACTGAGGGCCGATGAACGCCCCCACCAAACCGGTCCACACCCCCATGGAGCAGTTTGCCGCCAAAGACGGCGAGCTGCTCATCGGCCCGTACAAGCTCAGCACGCTGGCGGCCCGCGTCGGCCAGACGCCGTTCTACGCCTACAGCCGCGACCTGCTGCGCGCCCGCGTGGCACAGCTGCGCCACGCGCTGCCGCCGCAGATCAAGCTGCACTATGCGATGAAGGCCAACCCGATGCCCGCTGTGGTGGGCCTGATGGCCGGCCTGGTGGACGGTATCGACGTGGCCTCCGCCGGTGAACTGCAGGTGGCGCTGGATGCCGGCGCCGACCCGGCCGAGATCAGCTTCGCCGGCCCCGGCAAAAGGGACCCCGAGCTGCGCCAGTCGGTGGCCGCGGGTGTGCTGGTGAACGTGGAGTCGATGCGCGAGCTGCCGGTGCTGGCCGCGGCGTCACAAGAGCTCGGCCTGCCGGCGCGCGTGGCGGTGCGCGTGAACCCCGACTTCGAGCTCAAGGGCTCGGGCATGAAGATGGGCGGCGGCCCCAAGCAGTTCGGCGTCGACACCGAAGTCGTGCCCGAGATGCTGGCCTTCATCGCCCGCGAAGGGCTGGATTTCGAGGGCTTCCACCTGTTTGCCGGCTCGCAGAACCTGCGTGCCGAGAGCATCTGCGAGGCGCAGCAGAAGAGCTTCGACCTGGCCGTGCGGCTGGCGCAGCACGCGCACGTGCCGGTGCGGTTTCTCAACCTCGGCGGCGGCTTCGGCATCCCGTACTTCCCGGGCGAGCGGCCACTGGAGCTGGCGCCGATCGGGCAGAACCTGGCCGCGATCGTGGAGCGTGCCAGGAACGAGCTGCCGCAGGCCGGCATCGTGATCGAGCTCGGGCGCTACATGGTCGGCGAAGCCGGCATCTACGTGGCGCGCGTGGTGGACAAGAAGGTGTCGCGCGGCCAGGTGTACCTGGTCACCGACGGCGGGCTGCACCATCACCTGTCGGCCTCGGGCAACTTCGGGCAGGTGGTGCGCAAGAACTACCCGGTGGCCGTGGGCAACCGCATGGGCGCCGCCCGCACCGAGGTGGCGTCGGTCGTGGGCCCCTTGTGCACGCCGCTAGACCTGCTGGGCGACCGCATGGAGCTGGCCGAGGCCGCCGAAGGCGACCTGATCGTCGTCTACCAGAGCGGGGCCTATGGGGCGAGCAGCAGCCCGCAGGCCTTTCTGGGCCACCCGAAGGTGGTCGAGGTGCTGGTCTAGCGGGCATGGGCGCCCGGCAGCACAGCGCCGTGTCGGGTCGGCGCCGCCGCTGGTGGCTCGCGGCTGCGCTGGCCACGATGCTGCTGGCGGGGCTGGCTCTGTGGGCGGCGCACTGGGTGCTGAACCGTGGCGCGCGAACGCCTTCGGAGGTGATGGTCTACCTCGAGCGCCGGCTGGAAGGGCACCCTCGGCTGGAGGTCCTGGCCGAGCCTGCGCTGGTGCTGCTCAAGCACACGCTGGGATCGGAGGCCGAGACCGCCCGTCTGCAGCCGATTGCCTTGCCCCGCCTCGGCTCCAACCGGGCGGCGGCGGATGCGGGCGCGCAGCCATCGGCCGATGCGCCGCATGTCATCCGCGTCGGGCCGGGCCGTGCGATCCGCCGCATCGCCGATGCAGCGCGTCTGGTGCCCGACGGTGGCGTGGTGGAGATCGACCCCGGCGACTACGTGGCCGATACCGTGGCCTGGCAACGGGCGTCGCTGACGATCCGGGGGCTGGGCGACCGCGTGCGCATCATCGCCGCCGGGTCCGACGCCGAGGGCAAGGGCATTTGGGTGGTCCGGGGCGGCCAGGTCACGATCGAGAACATCGAATTTGTCGGCGCCCGCGTGGCCGACGGCAACGGCGCCGGCATCCGCCTGGAATCCGGCCAGTTGCTGGTGCGCAACTGCGTCTTCACGGGCAACGAGAGCGGCATCCTCACCGCCAACGACGAGCGCATCTCGCTGGCCGTGGAAGGCTCGGAGTTTGCGTACACCGCCCGCAGCCAGAAGTTCACGCACGCGCTGTACGTGGGGGTGATTGCATCCCTGCGTGTCACCGGCAGCTACTTCCACCACGGGGACCGCGGCCACCTGCTGAAGAGCCGGGCGCGCTTCAACCGCATCGAATACAACCGCATCACCGATGAATCGGGCGGCCAGGCCAGCTACGAGGTCAACCTGCCCAACGGCGGGCGTGCAGAACTGGTCGGCAACATCGTCCAGCAAGGGCCCGGCTCGGGCAATTCGGTCATCGTGAGCTATGGCGAAGAGGGCTATCGCTGGCCGGAGAACACCCTAGAGCTGGTCAACAACACGCTGGTCAACGACATGCGCTTCGGCGGCACCTTCATCCGGGTGGCGCCGGGCGCCGCCGTGCGCACCGTGGTCGCCAACACGGTCTTCGTCGGGCCGGGGCAGTGGGCGCAGGGCTTCGATCTCGACGAGGGCAGCAACTGGCGCGGGCAGTGGCAGGACCTGGTGCGACCGGCGCGCCACGATTACCGGCTCAACGACGCCGCCAGGCAGGCGCTGGCCGAGAAGCCGCTGTCCCCGGTGCCAGAACGGCTGCTGCAGCGCGCCCAGTACCAGCACCCGCGTCAGACGCAGGTGCTGGCGGGGCCGGTGCGCTGGCCCGGCGCCTTGCAGAACCCGGACTGAGGGCCCGGCCGGCGGCCCGTGCGCGGGGTCGGATCGGGGCCTCTCCGGCGACTCTAGAATGCGCGGTTCGCCTGCCCAGCAGGTTCAGCTTCCGGGACGCCGCTGTGTTCATCTCTTCCGCCTTCGCCCAAACCGCCCCCGCCGCCGCCACGGGCGGTGCCGAGTCCACCCTGCTCAGCCTGCTGCCGCTGGTGCTGATGTTCGTGGTGCTGTACTTCATCATGATCCGCCCGCAGATGAAGAAGCAGAAGGAGCACAAGGCCATGATCGAGGCGCTGGCCAAGGGCGACGAGGTCGTCATCGCCGGTGGCCTGCTGGGCAAGGTGGCCAAGCTGGGCGACAGCTTCCTCAGCGTCGAGGTGGCCAGTGGCGTGGAGCTGCAGGTGCAGCGCGCTGCCGTGATCCAGGTGCTGCCCAAGGGCACGTTCAGCGCCTCCAAGTAACCCGTCGGCCCGGCCCGGGTGCGGCTTGCCGCGCCTGGCCGGGCCAAGGAATTTCTGATGAACCGCTATCCCTGGTGGAAGTACGCGATCCTCGGCGTTGCGCTGCTGGTCGGCCTGCTCTACACCGTGCCCAACTTCTACGGCGAAGCGCCGGCGGTGCAGGTGTCGGGTGGCAAGTCCACCGTGAAGGTGGACGCGGGCATGGTGGCGCGCGTGCAGCAGCTGCTGACCGACGCCAAGATCAATGCCGACTTCGTGCAGTTCGACGGCGCCTCGGTGCGCGCGCGTTTTGCCGACACCGACACCCAGATCAAGGCCAAGGACGTGCTGGGCAAGGCGCTGAACCCCGATCCGGCCGATCCGCGCTACATCGTGGCGCTGAACCTGGTGTCGCGCTCGCCCGAGTGGATGGCCAAGGTGCGGGCCCTGCCCATGTACCTGGGCCTGGACCTGCGCGGCGGGGTGCACTTCCTGATGGAGGTGGACATGCGCGCTGCGCTGAAGCAGCAGGTTGACACCTACGGCAGCGACGCCCGCAACGCGCTGCGCGACAAGCGCATCCGCTTCGCCGGCATCACGCGCGAGGCCGCCGGCCTGACCGTCAACCTGCCCGACGCAGCCACGGCCCCGGCAGCGCGCGACCTGCTGGCCGACCGGCTGCCGTCGATGCAGTGGACCGTGGAGTCCGCTGCCGAGGGCGCGCGCGTGGTGGGCCGGCTGTCGCAGCAGGCCGTGGCCGACATCGGCAAGCAGGCGCTGATGCAGAACATCGAGACGCTGCACAAGCGCGTCAACGAGCTCGGCGTGGCCGAGCCGGTGATCCAGCAGCAGGGCCTGGACCGCGTGGTGGTGCAGCTGCCCGGCGTGCAGGACACCGCGCGCGCCAAGGACATCCTGGGCCGCACCGCCACGCTGCAGTTCCGCCTGGCCGAGACCGACCCCGCCGCCGCGGCCGAGACCGTGCCGCAGCGCCTGTCGCCCGGCGAGACCGTGCCGCGCATGGTGGGCCTGAAGCGCGACGTCATCGCCACCGGCGAGCAGCTCAAGCAGGCCAGCGCCACCATCGACCAGGACCAGCGCCCGGCCGTCAGCGTGCGGCTGGACGACGTGGCCGGCCGCGCGATGCGCACCACCACGCGTGAGAACCTGGGCAAGCCCATGGCCATCGTGCTGTATGAAAAGGGCAAGGGCGAGGCCATCTCGGTGGCCACGATCCAGGGCGAGTTCGGCACCGATTTCCAGATCACCGGCAACTTCACGCCGCAGGAAACCGCCGACATCGCGCTGCTCACGCGCGCCGGTGCACTGGCCGCGCCGATGGAGATCATCGAAGAGCGCACCATCGGCCCGAGCCTGGGTGCGGAGAACATCGCCAAGGGCTTCAACAGCGTGCTGTACGGCTTCATCGCCATCGCCATCTTCATGTGCGGGTACTACCTGCTGTTCGGTGTGTTCAGCTCCATCGCGCTGGCCTTCAACCTGCTGTGCCTGGTGGCGGTCCTGAGCCTGCTGCAGGCCACGCTGACGCTGCCCGGCATGGCGGCCATTGCGCTGACGCTGGGCATGGCCATCGATGCCAACGTGCTGATCAACGAGCGGGTGCGCGAGGAACTGCGCGCCGGCGCCTCGCCGCAGCAGGCCATCCACAAGGGCTACGAGATGGCCTGGGGCACCATCCTCGACAGCAACATCACGACGCTGATCGCCGGCGTGGCGCTGCTGGCCTTCGGCTCCGGCCCGGTGCGCGGCTTCGCGGTGGTGCACTGCCTGGGCATCCTGACGAGCATGTTCTCGGCGGTGATGTTCTCGCGCGGGCTGGTGAACCTGTGGTACGGCCGGCAGAAGCGGCTGAAGAGCGTGTCGATCGGGCAGGTGTGGCGCCCTGATGGTGGCGTGCGGCCGCCGGCCGACGAAGCCCAGGCCTGAACGGAGCCAAGACCATGGAATTTTTCCGCATCAAGAAGGACATCCCGTTCATGCGCCACGCGTTGGTGCTGAACGTGGTGTCGTTCATCACCTTCGCGCTGGCCGTGTTCTTTCTGGCCACGCGCGGCCTCAACCCGTCGATCGAGTTCACCGGCGGCACCCTGCTGGAAGTGCAGTACGCGCAGACGGCCGACGTCAACCGCGCCCGCACCACGGTCGAGGGCATGGGCTTCGGCGAGGTGCAGGTGCAGAACTTCGGCACCAGCCGCGACGTGCTGATCCGCCTGCCGGTGCGCGGCGACGTCAAGCAGACCGAGGTGTCCGGGCGCGTGTTCGAGGCCCTGTGCAAGAACGAATCGGGCACGGTGGCCACCAAGCAGTACACCACGCCGCAGGGCGAGCAGGTCAGCCGGCCCTCGTGCAGCACCGCCGACGGCAAGGAGCCGCTGAAGCTGACCCGCACCGAGGCCGTGGGCGCGAGCGTCGGCGAAGAGCTCTACACCAACGGCGCGCTGGCGCTGGGCGTCACGGTGCTGGGCATCATGGCGTACTTGGCGATCCGCTTCGAATGGAAGTTCGCGGTGGCCGGCATCATCGCCAACCTGCACGACGTGGTCATCATCCTGGGCTTCTTCGCGTTCTTCCAGTGGGAGTTTTCGCTGGCGGTGCTGGCGGCCATCCTGGCGGTGCTGGGGTATTCGGTGAACGAGTCGGTGGTGATCTTCGACCGCGTGCGCGAGACCTTCCGCAAGTTCCGCAAGCTGAGCACGCAGCAGGTCATCGACCACGCCATCACCAGCACCACCAGCCGCACCATCATCACGCACGGCAGCACGCAGATGATGGTGCTGAGCATGCTGCTCTTCGGCGGCCCCACGCTGCACCACTTCGCGGTGGCGCTGACGATCGGCATCCTGTTCGGCATCTATTCGTCGATCTTCGTCGCCGCCGGCATCGCCATGTGGCTCGGCGTCAAGCGCGAGGACCTCATCAAGCTAGGGCCCAAGGAGTCGGACCCGAACGACCCGAACGCCGGGGCGGTGGTGTAGAGTGACCCGGGTCCCCACCCTGGTTGTCTTCAGCACCTGACATGGTCACGAGCGCCTCGCCCGACTCCATTGCCGGCCAGGCGCGGCGGCTGTACACCGAGGAGCTGGTCAAGGGCCTTGCCGGCACGGTGCAGGCCGTCATCGACGCCACCGGGGCGCTGCTCGACAAACCCGCTGAACACGCGCTGTTCCAGCGCCGGCGCGAGCTGGCCCAGGGCCTGCGCAAGGGCGCCCAGGCCTGGCACCGCGGCATCGTGGCGGGCTTGCGCAGGGTACTGACCCAGGGCGTGACCGCATCCCGTCCGGGCGACCTGCCGCCACCGGGCAGCGGGCGCGACACGCTCACGCTGGTGCCCGACGACACGATCGAGCTCGAGATCGTCACCTCCCGCCTGGCGCTGGCCGTGATGGACCGGGCCTCGTGGGAGTTCGCCGACCTCCGCTCGCGCGTGGCGCACCTGGAAGGCCGTGCCGAGCTCGACCCGCACGACATGCTGCGCGCGCACGTGCTGGCGCGCATCGTCTTCGACGCCTGGCGCTCGGCCGGGCTGACGCTGGACGACTGGCGCGTGATCCAGCCGCCGCTGCACGACGAGATTGCGCAGCTGGTGGAAGAGGCCTACCACGAGACCAACCGCTGGCTGGTCGAGCAGCACGTGCTGCCCGAGGTCGACCTGCGGCCCTTCATCAAGCGCTCGCGCACGCACCCGAACGCGCAGATGGGCTGGAGCGGCGCCAGCGGCAGCTTCGCCGGCGACGGTGGCAGTTCGGCGTCGATGGGGCTGGGTGCGCCGTCGGAATACCCCAGCTCGGCCGGCTTTGCCGGCGCCGCCGGGCGCGGCATGCGCTCCTGGTCGGGCGGCCACAGCGGCTCGCGCGGCGGGGTGGGTGAAGAGACACGCATGATGACGCGCGCCGCGCCGCTGGCACGCAGCCGCGAGCACGCCGAGGCCGTGCTCGGCCGGCTCAACCGGCTGATCGGCCGCCACGTGCCGCAGTTTGCGCAATCCACGCGGGCGCACGGTCTCGACCGGCAGCCGTCGGTGGTGTCGCCGGCGCTGGCGCGCGCCATCGACTCGGCCGAGCAGGCCATCCGCCAGCGCCTGGCGCCCACCACCCAGCGCGGCGACCCGATGGTCACCACGCCGGTGCTGCTGGAAGAGCTGCACCAGCGCAAGCAGGTGCTGAAGAAGGCCGCGGCCTCGCCCGAGGAGCGCGCCACGATCGAGATCGTCGCGCTGCTGTTTCAGAGCATCCTGACCGAAGACCGCATCCCGGCGGCGGTGCGCGTGTGGTTTGCGCGGCTGCAGATGCCGGTGCTGCGCGTGGCCGTCTCCGAGCCCGACTTCTTTGCCACCATCGACCACCCGGCGCGCCGGCTGATCGACCGCATGGGCGCCTGCGTGATGGGCTTCGACAGCGCAGCCACCGGCGTGGGCGCAGCGCTGGAGAAAGAGATCAAGCGCATCGTGCAGGTCGTCGAGGCCTACCCCGATACCGGGCGGCGGGTCTTCCAGACGGTGCTGATCGAGTTCGAGAAGTTCCTGGAGCACTACTTCAAGAACGAAAACGAGGCCACCAAGCGCGGCGTCTCGCTGGCGCAGCAGGTGGAGCAGCGCGAGACGCTGGCCATCCAGTACACGATCGAGTTGCGCCGCATGCTCAACGAGGTGCCGGTGCAGGAGGGCGTGCGCCAGTTCCTGTTCCACGTCTGGGCCGACGTGCTGGCCACCACGGCGGTGCGCTACACCGCCCAGGGCGACCAGACGCGCACGATGAAGCGCGCCGCGGCCGACCTGATCTGGAGCGCCAGCGCCAAGGTCACGCGCGAGGAGCGTGCCGAGGTCATCCGCCGCCTGCCGCAGCTGCTGAAGAGCCTGCGCGAGGGCATGGGCAGCGCCGGCATGGACACCGCCAAGCAGGACGAGCACATCCAGCAGCTCAACAACTCGCTGGCCGCGGCCTTCACCGCCAAGACCGCGGTCATTCCCGACGAGCGCCTGCGCGAGCTGATGGAGCGCCTGGAGACGCTGGAAGAGCTGCTGCCCGACGCGGCCGACGTGGAGATCGACGAGTCGATGGTGCTGGACCTGTCGGGCCACCAGAGCAGCGAGCTCGAGGTCGTGCTCGACGGCGGCTCGATGCCCACGCCGGCCATGGTGGCCTGGGCGCGCGAGCTGCAGGTGGGCAGCTGGTACATGCTGGACCGCGGCGGCCACACCGAGCCGGTGCAGCTGTCGTGGCATGGCCTCCGCAAGCAGCTGTCGCTGTTTGTCACGCCGCAGGGCCGCTGCGTGCTGTTCCAGCAGCACCGGCTGGCGTCGTACCTGCAGGCCGGGCTCATCGTGCCGGCGCAGGACGAGGCGCTGACGGTACGTGCCACCCGCAGTGCGCTGGCCAAGCTGGACGTCGACGCGTCGCGGTTGTTGAACTAGCCCCCAACCTCGCTTCGCTCGGTACCCCCCGAGGGGGCCGTTCGCCGACGGCCCGGCAGAGCCGGTTCCGTGGCTCTGCTTGATCGCGGCGTCAGTGGATCACGCGGTCTTCTGAAGCGACGAACAGCTCGTCCAGCACCAGTGCATCGGGCTCTTCGCCCAGGCTCCAGAAGACCATCAGCACGATGATCTTCAGGTCGTCCAGCTCCAGCACGCCGCTGCCGACGGCCAGCGCGCGGTCGATCACCATCTCGCGCATCGGGGCCGGCAGCACGCCGGCCGATTCGAGGAAGGCGATGAAGCCGATGGAGTCGTCGCCCAGCACGTCGCGCTCCTGCGCGGTGTAGATGCGGATGCTGCCCTGCACCGCGCTGCCGGTGTGGGACTCGGCCGTGGTGGCCAGCCCGTCCAGCCAGCGCAAGGCGTCCTGGATTTCTTCAGGCTCGAAGCCCACGGCGCTGAGCTTGCGCGAGAGCTGCTTGGGCTCCGGGCAGGCGTCGGGGCGCCAGTAGTTCTCGTAGAGGTAGACCAGCACGTCGAACATGAATCCACTATACCCGAGGGCCCCCGGCCACAAGCCGTGCCGGATGTCACCGCCGGCCGCCGCGCGGCGCCACGGATCGCGGCTGCCGGCCGCGGCGTCTGCTCAGCCGGCCTGCAGCCGCTGGTACAGGCCACCCGGCAGCCGCGCCGCCCGCCCTTCGAGCTCCAGCGACATCAGGCGCACCGACAGCTCCGACGCCGACCAGCCCGTGCGCGCCATCAGCGCGTCCAGCGTCACCGGCTCGTGGCCCAGGGCCTCGAGCAGCGGGTCGACCGGCTCGGACCCGGCCTCGGTGTCGCCGCCGTCCAGCGGCAGCGTGGCCTGCGTGCCGGGGCTGCCACGAAGCTCTTCGGTCACGTCCTGCGGTGACTCCACCAGCTTGGCGCCCTGCTGGATGAGCGCGTGGCAGCCCCTGGACTGCGGCGAGTGGATGGAGCCCGGGATCGCGAACACCTCGCGCCCGCACTCGCTGGCCAGCCGCGCGGTGATCAGCGAGCCCGATTGCAGCGCGGCCTCGACCACCAGCGTGCCCTGCGAGAGGCCGGCGATGATGCGGTTGCGCATCGGGAAGTGCTCGGGCAAGGGCGGCGTGCCGGGCGCAAATTCGCTGACCAGCACGCCCTGCGCCGCGATGCGGTGCGCCAGCTTGCGGTGGCGCGCCGGGTAGACGCGGTCCAGGCCCGTGCCCACCACGGCCACCGTGCCGGCACCGGCTTGAAGCGCGCCCTCGTGCGCCGCCGCGTCCACGCCGAGGGCGAGGCCCGACACGATCACCCAGCCCTGGGCGCCCAGCGCCGCAGCAAAGGCGCGCGCGTTCTCGGCGCCCTGCGGCGTGGGCTGGCGGCTGCCGACCACCGCCACCGAGGGCTGTGCCAGCCAGCGCGCATCGCCCTGCAGGTACAGCAGCAGCGGCGGGTCGGCGGTCTGCAGCAACGCGGGTGGGTAGGCGGGGTCGCCCAGCGCCAGCAGCTGGCGGTCGGGGCCGCCGGCCAGCCAGTCGCAGGCGGCCTGCAGGCGATCGGTGAAATCGGGTGGCGGCGTGGCCAGCGCCTTGGCGAGCTGCGGGCCCACCAGCTCGCGCAGCACGGCCTGCGATGCGGACAGCACGGCCTCGGGCGAGCCGCAGGCCGCGAGCAGGCGGCGCGCGGTGCCGCGGCCGACACCCGGCGTCTCCAGCAGCCGCAACCAGGCCGCGAGCTCGTCGGCGCTGGCCACGACCGAGCCCGGTCAGGGCTGGCTGAAGCGGTCGCCGCTGCGCACAGGGTCCTGCACGTGGAGGATCAACGCATAGGACACGCGCTCGAAGACGCGGAAGACGAAGAGCAGGCCGTGGCGCTCGTCGGGCAGGCGCATCACGGCCTTGTCGACCGAGGTGGCGTCGACCGCCGGCCTGCCGGCGCGCCACAGCGCGAGCACGTGGCCGCGCTCGATGCCGTCGCGCTCGCCGCGGTTGATCGACACGACCTGGTTCTGGCCTGCGCGCAGCCCGTCGCCGTACAGCGCGACGATGCGGCCGTCGACCGGGTTGGCCGGGGCACGCGGCACGTAGGCCACCAGCTCCTGCTGCGGCACCGGCGACAGGCGGTCGCCCACCACGGCCTCGAGCCGCGTGCTGGTGACGCGGAAGGCCGCGGGCACCAGCACCGGGCCGCCGGTTTCTGCGGCGCGCGTGACTTCGGCGGTGCCGACGTAGCGGCCCTCGAAGCCCAGCACTTCGCTGGTCAGCGGGTCGCGCAGCGGGGTCAGCTGGCGGAAGAGGCGGAAATCGCGGGCGCCGCCCAGATCGCCGCGCACGTAGGCGGTTTCGCCGCGCGAGACCATCACGCGGCCCTCCTGCGTGGCGACGATGCGCGGTGCGGCGTCGAGCTCGTTGGCGTTGAAGACCACCGCCTCGCTCAGGAACGGGCCGATCAGGTTGAGCGGGATCGCGGCGATGGCGCCGTTGTCGAGCATCTCGCTGCGCACACGCGGCGACAGGCGCACGGTGTTGCTGGGCGCGCCGGTGCCGGTGGCCACGCGCAGGCGCGCACGGCCGTCCAGCTTGTCGAGCACCAGCACCTGGCCCGGGTAGATCAGGTGCGGGTTGCGGATCTGCTCGAGGTTCATGCCCCACAGCTCGGGCCAGCGCCACGCGGTCTTCAGGAACAGCGAGGAGATGCCCCACAGCGTGTCGCCGGGCTGCACGGTGTGGGAGTCGGGCGCGTTGGGCGCCAGTTCCGACAGCGGCACGCCGGCTTCCGCCACGCGCTTGGCGGTCTCGCGCCATTCGGGCGTGACGGGAAGGCGGCTGGTCTGGGCCAGTGCGCCGGTGCCGATCAGCCCGGTGCCGGCGGTGGCCAGGGTGGCCAGGCGCATCAGGGCTTGGCGGCGTTGCAGGTCGTTCGTGCTCATCACGCTAGGGTCTCCGGGCAGCCAGTCAGGCAACAGTGGGCGCGGTGCCAAAATGCCGCGTGAGATGCGATGTGATCAAGCCCGGCGATATGGCGCCATCCGAGGGGCCGGGGACTACAGCGACAATGCTCATATGCTTTCACAGATTTTGAGGCTAAACCCTTGATGCCGCAAACAAACGGCGGCTCGCGGCGCCTTGGTGTGAGCCCCTTCACGGGGCCCGCGTTGTGCCGGTTCCACAGCTGTTGCCAGAGGTTTCGGCGGCTGGCTTCCAACCCGTAGATCGGCCTTTTCCGACCCTTTCTTGAGCGCCGCGGCCACCGGCCGCGCCCGCACCCTGCCATGGCCCAACTGCCCATCCTCCGATATCCCGATCCCCGGCTGCACACCGTGGCCCGCCCGGTGGCCGATGTCGATGCCCGCATCCGCCAGCTCGTCGACGACATGCTCGAGACCATGTACGCCGCTGACGGCGTGGGTCTGGCCGCCACGCAGGTGGACGTGCACGAGCGCGTGATCGTGATGGACACCTCCGAACAGCACGACCACCCGGTGGTGCTGATCAACCCCGAACTCGTCTGGACGAGCCCCGAGTACGCGGTGGCCGAAGAAGGCTGCCTGTCGGTGCCGCTGGTCTACGACAAGGTGGAACGCCACGCCCGCGTGCGTGTGAAGGCGCTGGGCCGCGACGGCCAGTCCTTCGAGCTGGAGGCCGAGGGCCTGAGCGCGGTGTGCGTGCAGCACGAGATGGATCACCTGCGCGGCAAGGTCTTCGTCGAATACCTCAGCCTGCTCAAGCGCGACCGCATCCGCACCAAGATGCTGAAGAAGGCGCGCGACGAGGTGCGCGAGCGGTGAGCCGCGCCTGCTGGCCGCTGGCAGCCAGGCCGCCACGGCCATGAAGCTGGCCTTTGCCGGCACGCCGGAGTTCGCCGCCGTGGCGCTGCAGGCGCTGCACGCCGCCGGCCACACCGTCACGCTGGTGCTGACCCAGCCCGACCGCCCGGCCGGCCGCGGCCTGAAGCTGCAGCCCTCGGCCGTCAAGCAGCTGGCGCTGGACCTGGGCCTGCCGCTGGCACAGCCGCGCAGCCTGCGCCTGGACGGCAAGTTCCCGCAGGACGCCGAGGCCGCCCGCGGCGCGCTGCAACAGGCTGCGCCCGAGCGCCTGATCCTGCCGCCCTGGGTGCTGGCGCTGCCGCCGCGCGGCTGCCTCAACATCCACGGCTCGCTGCTGCCGCGCTGGCGCGGCGCGGCGCCGATCCACCGCGCCATCGAGGCCGGCGACGACAGCACCGGCATCACCATCATGCAGATGGATGCCGGCCTGGACACCGGCGACATGCTGCTGACGGAGGCCATGCCGATCCTGCCCGACGACACCACCGCCACGCTGCACGACCGCCTGGCCGCGCTGGGCGCGCGCCTGATCGTGCAGGCCGTGGCGCTGGCCGGGCAGGGCGCGCTGCGGCCGGTGCCGCAGCCGGCCGACGGCGTGAACTACGCGCACAAGATCGACAAGGCCGAAGCCGCGATCGACTGGCAGCAGCCCGCGGCAGCCCTCGAGCGGCGCCTGCGCGCCTTCGACCCCTTCCCGGGCTGCAGTGCGGTGCTGGGCGGGCAGGCGGTGAAGATCTGGCGCGCCCGCGTGCTGCCGGGCACCGGGGAGCCGGGGCAGGTGCTGACCTCGGACGACGGCCGGCTGCTCGTGCACTGCGGTGTCGACACGCTGGAGCTGCTGGAGCTGCAACTGCCCGGCGGCCGCCGCATCGCGGCGCGCGAGTTCCTGCAGCGGCACCCGCACCCGGCGGCCTGAGCCGGGGCGCGGGCTCAAGCCGCGGCGCGCGGCGGCCGATAAGCAGGACAGTCCCCAGCCGATCCGTGACACCGTCGTCCCGCCACCCCTGAAGCCCCCGACACCCGCCATGCGCCGCGCCGTCCTCGCCCTCGTCACCCTCGCCCCGCTGTGGCTGGCCGGCTGTGACCTGCTGGGCATCGAGTCCGCCACCGCCATCGCCGCCAAGCGCGAGGCCGAGGGCAGGGCCATCGGCGCCGGCTGCCGGCATTCGGCGCGCTCGGTGGAGCAGTGTTATGCGCAGAACAAGCGGGCCGACAAGGCCGCGGTGTTTGCCGGCTGGAAAGAGATGAGCGAGTACATGGCCGAGAACAAGATCGAGCCCGTGCCGCCGACGGCCGAGCCGGCGACGACGGTGGTGGCCGAGGTCGTGGACGAAGCGGCCGAGACCAAGGCGCCCGCCAAGAAGCCCTGAGGACGCCCCGGGCACGCGCTGGGCGCCAGCCGCACCGCGCTGCCGTCGGCGCCGGGCGGGCTGCATCTCGTCGCCTGCCACGGCAGACCGTCGCGCCCTGCTGGCGCCCTGCGGCGGCGCTGCGGCACAGTGCCGGCTCTGAACCCCGGAGCCGATCCATGCTGATGAATGCCCTGCGCGCCGCGCTCGTCGTCACCCCCGCCTTGCTGTGCCTCACGCTGCTGCCCGCCACGGGCCAGGCGGCCACCGTCACCGGCTCCGGCACCCCGGCCACCGAGGCGCGCAGCGTGCCCGCCTTCCAGGCCATTGCGCTCAGTGGCGCGATCGACCTGGTGGTGCGCCAGGGCCCGCAGCAGCCGGTGCAGGTGGAGGCCGACGACAACCTGCTGCCGCTGCTGGAGACCGTGGTCGAGCCCTCGCGACACGGCGCCACGCTGAGCGTGCGCTGGAAGAAGGGCCAGAGCCTGAGCACCCGCTCGCCGGTGCGCATCACGGTGGTGGTGCCGCAGCTCGCCGCGATCGCGGCGGCGGGCTCGGGCGACATCCGGGTGGAGTCCTTCAACACGCCTGCGCTGTCCGTGGCCCTGTCGGGCTCGGGCGATGCGCGTCTGCAGGGGCTGACGGCGGGCGAGCTGAGCGTGTCGATCTCGGGCAGCAGCGACGTGGCCGGCAGCGGCACGGCGGGCCGGCTCAAGGTCGGCATTGCCGGCAGCGGCGACGTGCGGCTGGCCGACCTGAAGGCCGACGAGGTCACAGTGTCCATCGCCGGCAGCGGCGACGCCGCGGTGCACGCCGCCAGGACGCTGAAGGTCAGCATCGCCGGCAGCGGCGATGTCAGCTACAGCGGCAACCCCGAGGTGAAGAGCTCGGTGGCCGGCAGCGGCGGCGTGACCCGGCGCTGAGCCGCGCCGCGCGCCGCGTCAGCGCGGGGTCGGCGGCGCCGGCCACAATCGCGCGGTGACTTCCCTTCCTGCGGCGCCCATCTGGCGCCACCCAGAATTTGCCCGCGGCGCGCGCGAGATGCTCGGCACCGCCATCGGCATCGGCGCCTGGGGCCTGATCACCGGCGTGGCCATGGGCAACAGCGGGCTGCCGCTGCCGCTGATGGCCTTCATGTCGCTCGTCGTCTTTGCCGGCAGCGCGCAGCTGGCGGTGCTGCCGCTGATGGCCAGCGGCGCGCCGATCTGGGTCGTGTGGGCCACCGCGCTGTGCGTGAACCTGCGCTTCGTGATCTTCAGCGCCGGCTGGCGGCCGTACTTCATGGGCTACCCGCGCTGGCAGCGTGTGCGGCTGGGCTATTTCACTGCCGACCTGAACTACGTGCTCTTCATGCGGCGCTTCCCCGAGCCCAAGCCGTCGCCGGAGCAGCTGCCGTATTTCTGGGGCGGTGTGGCATTGAACTGGCTGGCCTGGCAGGTGCCCTCGCTGATCGGCATCTTCCTGGCCGACGCGGTGCCGGTGCACTGGGGCATCGGCTTTGCCGGTACGCTGGCGCTGCTGGGCATTGCGCTGTCGCTGCTCAACGACAAGGCCACCGCGGTGGCGGGCGGCGTGGCGGCCTGCGCCGCGGTGGCCGCGTATGCCATGCCCTACAAGCTGAACATCGTGGTGGCGATCGCCGCTGCCGTGGCGATGGGCCTGCTGATCGACCATGGCACGCCCAAGCCCGCGGTGCCGATGGACGACCGCACATGAACAAGCCCGGTCCGAGCAGGCAGCGATGAGCGTGATGAGCACCTGGGACGGCGTGATCGCCATCGTCGGCCTCACCGTGCTGACGGTGGTCACGCGCGCCTTCTTCTTTCTCAGCGACCGCGAGATCCCCATCCCCGGCTGGCTGCGCCAGGGCCTGCGCTACGCGCCGCTGGCGGCCATGGCCGCCGTGGTGGTGCCCGAGGTCGTGCTGCTGCAGGGCCAGCTGATCGAGACATGGCAGGACGCGCGGCTCTTTGCCGCCGCCGCCGGCGCGGTCTACTTCTGGTGGCGGCGCGACATCCTCGGCACCATCCTCAGCGGCATGGCGGTGCTGCTGCCGCTGAAGCTGCTGCTGGGCTGGTGATGGGCTGGTGAGCCTGCACAGGGCCGCGCCCGGGCCTGTCCTTAGAATTCGCGGCTTCGCGGCGCCGCTTCGCCTGGCGCCCGCCCGATCCACCAAGGAACCCCCATGAACGTGCTCCGTCTGGCCGACCTGGTCGTGCAAGGCCGTGTCGCCGGCCAGCGTGTCTTCATCCGTGCCGACCTGAACGTGCCGCAGGACGCCACGGGCCGCATCACCGAAGACACCCGCATCCGCGCCAGCGTGCCCTGCATCCTGATGGCGCTGAAGGCCGGCGCCGCGGTGATGGTCACCTCGCACCTGGGCCGCCCGACCGAGGGCGCCTTCAAGCCCGAAGACTCGCTGGCGCCGGTGGCCGCGCGCCTGTCGGAGCTGCTCGGCCGCCCGGTGCCGCTGCTGGCCGACTGGGTCGACGGCGTGGACGTGAAGCCGGGCGACGTGGTGCTGCTGGAGAACTGCCGCGTCAACAAGGGCGAGAAGAAGAACGACGAGGCGCTGAGCCGCAAGATGGCGGCGCTGTGCGACATCTTCGTGCACGACGCCTTCGGCACCGCACACCGCGCCGAGGCCAGCACCTACGGCATCGCGCAGTACGCCAAGGTGGCCTGTGCCGGCCCGCTGCTGGCGGCCGAGATCGACGCCGTCACGCGCGCGCTGGCGGCACCGAAGCGGCCGCTGCTGGCCATCGTGGCCGGCAGCAAGGTCAGCACCAAGCTGACCATCCTGCAGGCGCTGGCGGGCAAGGTCGACGGGCTCATCGTCGGCGGCGGCATCGCCAACACCTTCATGCTGGCCGAAGGCCTGCCCATCGGCAAGAGTCTGGCCGAGCCCGACCTGCTGGACCAGGCGCGCGCCGTGATCGCGGCGATGAAGGCGCGCGGCGCCGCGGTGCCGATCCCCGTGGACGTGGTGGTCGCCAAGACCTTTGCGGCCGACGCGCCGGCCACCACCAAGGCCGCCACCGACGTGGCCGCCGACGACCTGATCCTGGACATCGGCCCCAAGACAACGGCGCTGCTGGCGCAGCAGATCATGGCCGCCGGCACGGTGGTCTGGAACGGCCCGGTGGGGGTGTTCGAGTTCGACGCCTTCAGCCACGGCACCGAGGGCATCGCGCGCGCCATCGCGGCCAGCGAGGCCTTCAGCATCGCCGGCGGCGGCGACACGCTGGCGGCCATCGCCAAGTACGGCATCGAGCGCGACGTGGGCTACATCAGCACCGGCGGCGGTGCGTTCCTGGAGGTGCTGGAGGGCAAGACGCTGCCGGCCTTCGAGATCCTGGCCCGCCGCGCCAGTCAAAGCTGAAGCCCCCGGCGCGGGGTGAATCGCCGGGCTGCCGGTGAATCGTTCCGCGCTACGCTCTGCGGCTCCAGGACCGAGATCAGGAGACCGCCGTGGCCAAGAAGCCCCTTTCAGACGCCGAAAGCCAGCTGCGCGACGCCGCGCTGGAATACCACCGCAGCCCCACGCGCGGCAAGATCTCGGTCACGCCCACCAAGCCGCTGAGCAACCAGCGCGACCTGTCGCTGGCGTACTCACCCGGCGTGGCCTACGCCTGCCTGGCGATCGAGGAAGACCCGACGCTGGCCGCCGAGTACACGAGCCGCGGCAACCTGGTGGGCGTCATCACCAACGGCACCGCGGTGCTGGGGCTCGGCGACATCGGCCCGCTGGCCGGCAAGCCGGTGATGGAGGGCAAGGGCTGCCTGTTCAAGAAGTTTGCCGGCATCGACGTCTTCGACATCGAACTCGCCGAGCGCGACCCCGACAAGCTGGTCGAGATCATCGCCGCGATGGAGCCCACGCTGGGCGGCGTGAACCTGGAGGACATCAAGGCGCCCGAGTGCTTCTACATCGAGAAGAAGCTGCGCGAGCGCATGAACATCCCCGTCTTCCACGACGACCAGCACGGCACCGCGATCATCAGCTCGGCCGCGCTGCTGAACGGCCTGGAACTGGTGGGCAAGGACATCGGCAGCATCAAGCTGGCCGTCAGCGGCGCCGGCGCGGCGGCCATCGCCTGCCTGGACGTGATGGTGGGCCTGGGCGTGAAGCGCGAGCACATCTTCATGTGCGACAGCAAGGGCGTCGTGCGTGAAGGCCGGGGCGACAAGCTGGACGAATCCAAGCAGCGCTACTGCCAGCGCACCGAGGCGCGCACGCTGGCCGACGTGGTCAAGGGCGCCGACGTCTTCCTGGGCTGCAGCGCGCCAGGCGTGCTGTCGGTGGAGATGGTCATGACGATGGCCGACAAGCCCATCATCCTGGCGCTGGCCAACCCCGAGCCCGAGATCCGGCCCGAGCTGGCCAAGGCCGCACGGCCCGACTGCATCATCGCCACCGGCCGCAGCGACTACCCGAACCAGGTCAACAACGTCCTGTGCTTCCCGTACATCTTCCGCGGCGCACTCGACTGCGGCGCGACCAAGATCACCGAGGCCATGAAGCTGGCCTGCGTGCGCGAGATCGCCGACCTCGCCAAGGCCGAGGCCAGCGACGAGGTGGCCGCGGCCTACCAGGGCAAGGAGCTGAAATTCGGGCCCGACTACCTGATCCCCACGCCCTTCGACGTGCGGCTGATCCTGCGCATCGCGCCCGCGGTGGCGCGCGCCGCGGCCGAGTCGGGCGTGGCCACGCGCCCCATCGCCGACTACGACGCCTACCGCCAGAGCCTGGGTCGCTTCGTCTACCAGACCGGCATGTTCATGCGCCCGGTGTTTGCCGCCGCCAAGGCCGCTTGCGCGCAGGGCACGGCCCGCGTGGTGTTTGCCGAAGGCGAGGACGAGCGCGTGCTGCGGGCGCTGCAGGTGGTGCTGGAAGAAGGCATCGCGCAGCCCATCCTGGTGGGCCGGCCCGAGGTGGTGAAGATGCGCATCGAGCGCGCCGGGCTGCGCCTTCAGATGGGCCGCGACTTCGATCTGGTGGACCCCGAGAACGACCCGCGCTTCCGCGAGTACTGGGAGCTCTACCGCAGCCTGATGGCTCGCGAGGGCGTCACACCCGACGCGGCCAAGGCCGCGGTGCGCCGCTCCAACACGCTGATCGGCAGCCTGATGCTGCGCCGCGGCGAGGCCGACGCGCTGATCTGCGGCCTGGTGGGGCGTTTCGACGGCCACCTGGAGCATGTGCAGAACGTCATCGGCGGCAAGCCCGGCGTGCGCACGATGGCGGCGATGAACGCGCTGATGCTGGACCAGCACACGCTGTTCATCACCGACACCTTCGTCAACGAGGAGCCCAGCGCCGAGGAACTGGCCGACATTGCCGTGATGGCCGCGGCCGAGGTGCAGCGTTTCGGCGTGCCGCCCAAGGTGGCGTTCTTGTCGCATTCGATCTTCGGCTCGTCCAACCGGCCGTCGGCGCGGCGCATGCGCGCGGCCAACGCGCTGTTCCGCGAGCTGGCGCCCGGCATCGAGAGCGACGGCGAGATGCACGGCGACGCCGCGCTGTCCGAGACCGTGCGCCGCGGCTACCTGCCCGACAGCACGCTGACCGGCAGCGCGAACCTGCTGGTGCTGCCCAACCTGGACGCCGCCAACATCCTCTTCAACGTGCTGAAGATGACCGGCGGCAACGGCGTCACCGTGGGCCCCATCCTGCTGGGCACGGCCAAGCCGGCGCACATCCTGACGCCCAGCGCCACGGTGCGGCGCATCGTCAACATGACGGCGCTGGCCGTGGCCGACGCGGCCGACGCCGGCCGGGCCTGAGCGGCGGCCGGCACCCGGCGGCGGGGCGGTTCAGCGGGCCCGGGCCGGCAGGCAGACGTCGACGCGGGTGCCCTGGCCCGGGGCGCTGCGCAGGCGCACATGGCCGCCGTGCAGCTTGACGACCTCGTTGACGATGCTCATGCCGAGCCCGGTGCCCGGCACGTGGCCCGTGTCGTCGGCGCGGTAGAAGCGTTCGCCCACGCGGGCCAGTTGTTCGGGTGTCATGCCGATGCCCTGGTCGGTGACGCTGATGCAGAGCTCGTCCATGCCACGGGCCGTGGCCCGGCGGGTGAGGGCGATGGCCACCGGGCTGCCCGCGGGCGAGAACTTGTAGGCGTTGTGCAGCACGTTGCGGATGACCTGCGCCAGGCGGTCGGCGTCGCCCGCCACCGGTGCGTCGGGCCAGGCGTCGGCATCGTGCAGCCGGGGTGGCTGGCGGCCCTCTGGCAGCGGCAGGGCGGCTGCCGTCGCGCGCAGCAGCGCGGCCAGGTCCAGCTCGTGCAGGGCCAGGGCCTGGCCCCGGCGTGCCTCCAGCCGGCCCAGGTCCATCAGGTCGTCCAGGATGCTCACCATCCACCGGCACTGCTGGTGGATGACGCCGTGCAGCTCCTGGCGCCGCGTGTCGTCGAGCTGGCGCCGCATCAGCAGCTCGACATAGCCGTAGATGACCGTCATCGGCGTGCGCAGCTCGTGCGCGGCGGCGGTAATGAACTCGCTCTTCAGGCGCTCGACCTCGCGCTGCTGCGTCACGTCGCGCAGGCACAGCACGTGGCGCACCTTCGGGTGCGTGCCTTCGCGCAGTTCCAGGCTCAGCGTGCGCGGCGGTTGTGTCGCCAGCTCCAGCGTGAAGGGCTCGTCGCTCGGGTGCAGGTGCAGCGCCTGCAGGCTGGGCAGGGGCGCGTGGGGCTGGCACAGCGCCTGCAGCCGCGCGAAGAAGATCGGTGCGGGCTGCCCCTGCAGCGCGTCGATGTCCAGCCCCGTCAAGGTGCCGAAGGCCTGGCTCGCCAGGCTGAGGCGCTGGTGCCTGTCGAAGGAGACGAAGGCGTCCGGGCTGAGCGAGAAGACGGCTTCGAGCCGCTCGTTGCTCTGGCGCAGCTGCGCGCCCACGCGCGCCACGGCATGCGTGATGGCGCGGATCTCGTCCTGCGACTCCGCCACCGACAGGCCGGCAGGCACGGTGGGCGGGGCATCGTCCGTCGGGACCATCTGGGCCAGCGCCGAGCGCAGCGTGTGCAGCGCGTGGCTGCGCTGCGCGAGCTCGTCCTCGAGGGCCTGCTGCATCTCCCGGCGCTCGGTCACGTCGGCCATCGAGCCGATCAGGCGCTGCGCCTGCCCTTCGCACAAGCGGGTGCCCTGGCCGGCCAGCATGAACCAGCGGTAGCTGCCGTCGCGCCGGCGCAGGCGCAGTTCGGTCATCAGCCGCCCGCCGTCGGCGCCGCGGGCGCGCAGCAACTGCTGGAAGGCCTGGCGGTCCTCGGGGTGCGGCAGGGCCAGGAAGTCGCCGTGAGCCAGCGCCTGCTCACCGTCCTCGTGCCCCAGCAGCGCCATCAGGGTGGCCGAGCAGACCACCGGGCCACCGTCCAGCGGCAGGTCCCACAGGCCGTAGCCGCTGCCGGTCAGCGCCTGCTGCAGCCGTTGTTCACTGACCGCCAGCGCGGCCGTGGCCGCCATCGCGCGGCGCTGCAGCCGTGTGGTGATCAGGTAGCCCGCCAGCGTCATCGGCGCGGCCAGCAGTGCCATGCCAGCCATCACCAGCAGGTCCAGCCCCCAGCGGGCGCGGCTGGCCGCCGCGTCGAAGGCCTTGCGCAGCGGCGACAGGCGATCCTCCACCGCGTAGATCGGCGCCATCGCGGCGTGGTGGCTGCGCCGGTCGAGGCAGCCTTGCTGCGCGACCTCGTGCAGCCTGTCGCCATGCCAGGCGATTTCATGGGCGATGGCCTTGGCCTGCGCCCAGATCAGCGAGGAGCTCCGGTGCAGCGGAAAGGCCTGCAGCCGGGGCAGCACCTGCACCAGCAGCCGGGCTTCCCAGGGCAGCAGGCCCGCGCGCTCGTAGTGCGTTCGTGCGGTGGCGGCGTCGGGGTGGGCGGCGAAGAGGGCGTCCCGGGCGCCTTCAAAAGCCTGCAGCACCGCCATGTCCGCCTGATAGTCCCGATAGGCCGCCGGGTCGCAGCTGTCGCTGTAGCGGGCGAGGTTGACGACCGCGCCTTGCTGGGCGCGCTCCCAACGGGCACCGTTGCTGGTGACGATCTGGCCCACGCCCTGGATGATCAGCCCCGCCGCCACCAGCAGCAGCAGCGCCGGTGCCAGGACCAGCAGCGGCCAGGTCAGCTGCAGAGTCTGGCGGTCCCATCCGGCCCACCAGCGGCGTGCAGGGGCAAGGGCAGGGGCAGGGCGGAGCGGGCCACGGCGCCCAACGACTTCAAGAGACATTTGAGACCACCAGAGAGCGAATTTAATAGACTTTAGTCGAGTCCTCCGCTGAAAAAGCGCTTAAATATTAAAAGTGATACTTTTGACTCGTTGCTGTGAATTCCCACCGTTTCGCGGGTGGATGCCGAAGCCCCCGGTGTCTCGCCGGTCCCATTCAGGCTGCCACCACCCGCTCGCCACCGAGCCGTCAGGGCGGCGTCCGGGCGGCACCCATAATCGCCCGCTGCAGCGCTCCGGAGCCCCAAGCCATGACCCGTGCCACCAAGATCGTCGCCACCCTCGGCCCCGCCTCCAGCGACCCCGAGGTGCTGGAGCAACTGCTGCGCGCCGGCGTCGACGTGGTGCGGCTGAACTTCAGCCATGGCAAGGCGCAGGACCACATCGACCGCGCGACGATGGTGCGCGAGATCGCCAGGAAGATCGGCAAGCCCATCGCGCTGATGGCCGACCTGCAGGGTCCGAAGATCCGCGTCGGCAAGTTCGGCGAGGGCAAGGTCATGCTGATGGCCGGCGCGGCCTTCGTGCTGGATGCCGCACGCACCGAGCCCGGTGACCTGGGCGGCGTGGGCCTGGACTACAAGGAACTGCCGCGCGACGTGCGCCCCGGCGACACGCTGCTGCTCAACGACGGCCTCATCAAGCTGACCGTGGAAGCGGTGCTGGGCGAAGAGGTGCACACGCGCGTGGTGCTGGGCGGCGAGCTGTCCAACAACAAGGGCATCAACAAGGCCGGCGGCGGCCTCACCGCGCCGGCGCTGACGGCCAAGGACATGGAGGACATCAAGACCGCGGTGTCGTTCCAGTGCGAGTACCTGGCGGTGAGCTTCCCGAAAAACGCCACCGACATGGAGATGGCGCGCCAGCTGGCCAACGTGGCCGGCGAGTCGCAGCGTCACAAGCCGGCCATGATCGCCAAGATCGAGCGCAGCGAAGCCATCCCGCACCTGGAAGCCATCCTGCGCGCCAGCGACGGCATCATGGTCGCGCGCGGCGACCTGGCGGTGGAGGTGGGCAACGCCGCGGTGCCGGCGCTGCAGAAACGCATGATCCGCATGGCCCGCGAGCTGGACAAGGTCGTCATCACCGCCACGCAGATGATGGAAAGCATGATCCTGGCGCCGGTGCCCACGCGCGCCGAAGTCAGCGACGTGGCCAACGCGGTGCTCGACGGCACCGACGCGGTGATGCTGAGCGCCGAGACCGCCGCCGGCCGCTACCCGGTGGAGACGGTGGAGCAGATGGCGCAGATCGCGCTGGAAGCCGAGCGCGCCGAAGACATCAGCATCGAGACCGACTTCACCAACAAGAAGTTCGGCCGCATCGACCAGAGCATCGCGATGGGCGCGCTGTTCACCGCGCACCACCTGGGCTGCAAGGCCATCATCGCGCTGACCGAATCGGGCAGCACCGCGCTGTGGATGAGCCGGCACAACATCAAGGTGCCGATCTACGGCCTGACCTCGCAGCTGAACTCCGAGCGCCGCATGACGCTGTTCCGCAACGTGACGCCGCTGCTGATGCCCAAGATGACCGACCGCGACCAGGCGCTGGCCAAGGCCGAGGCGCTGCTGGTGGAAAAGGGCGTGCTGCGCCCGGGCGACACCTACGCCATCACCTGCGGCGAGCCGATGGGTTATCCCGGCGGCACCAACATGCTGAAGGTCTGCCAGGTGAGGTGAGCCCCCGAGGGGGGCGAGTCGGACGAGGAACAGTCCCTGCGGACTGTTCCTCGCCTACGAGCGCCTGCGGCGTCCTCGCCGCAGGCCGTCCGCCAGCGGCCCGGCAGAGCCGGTTCCGCGGCGGGAAGCTTGATGCGGGATGCGCTTTAGACCGCTGCCTTGACGCTGCCGACCATCGCCGCCACCTGCGGCGCCATGCCCACCGGGTGCAGCGCCAGCGACGGATGCTGGCGGCCGAAGACGCGGAACATCTCGTCGGCAAAGCCGTGGCCGACATGGCCGATGCCGCTGAAGTCGATTTCGGCGTGCGCAAACTGCGCCAGCCGCTGCACTGCGCGCCGGGCCTCGGCACGGGAGGCCAGCATCGCGTCCGGCACGCCGCCGGTGATGAGCTGCAGCGCCACACGCGTGCGCTCGAAGCCGTAGCCTGCGCCGCTGGCGCTGTGCGCGCGCAGCACGGCGTCCAGCGTGCGCGGGGTGTCCAGCATGATCGCCAGGTAGATGGACGTGCCGCCGCGCGCCGCCACCGGCCCGGGCTTGCCGGCGCGCCAGGCGCCGCTTTCCCAGGCGCGGCACTGGAAGGCCGTGGCGTTGGCGTGGATGTCGAAGACATCGGCCAGCCGGCTGCTGAAGAAGAGGCCGTGGCCGCTGTGGCGGTCGGGCGCGCTGGTCAGCTTGCCCTTGCTCAACTCCAGCATCGCCAGCGGCGGCTCGCTGATGTCGAAGCTCTGCGCGATGCGCTGGAACAGGCCGCAGCCGTCGTCCGACACCAGCAGCTGCAGCTGCAGCGGTGTCTGCCGCATCGACACCGTGACGGCCGTGCCGCCGCTGTGGTCGATGGCGTTGTTGAGCAGCTCGGTGAAGACGTGTTCGGCCATGCGCGCCACCGCGGCCGGCAGCGCCAGGCACGGCGCAAAATCGCGGCGCCAGGGCTCGTCTTCCTGCAGGCCGGCCAGCGCATAGCGCTTCACCACCTGCCGCAGCGGGCCCGGCTGGTACAGCGGCTTGCGCGGCGTGCCGAGGGCCTGCAGCCACTGCAGCGCCACCAGCTTGCGCAGCACGTGGCCGGCGCGGCGGCGGCTGATCTGCAGCCGCGCCATCAGGTGGTTCGGCAGGTCCGTGCCGTGCTGCACTGCGGCCTGGGTGATCCACTGCGTGAGCGGGGCGATGTCGATGCGTGCCATGGGAAACCTTGGTACGGCCGGCGGTACTGCCGGTGGTGCCGCCAGTGTCGGCGCGCGGCTGCCGGGCCTGAGCGCGAAAAGCGGCACGTTCGCCGGCCACTTCCCGCGTGCAAGCCATTGCCGCTGCGCAAGGGGACGCCGGGGCCCGGGGCCTAAAATCAGGACAGTTACCGCGTGGTTACCGCCGCCTGCCCGGCGGGCTGCCGGCCCTGCCTGCCCACCTACCTCACTCCCGGAGACTCCCATGCCCCTCGTATCCATGCGCCAGCTGCTGGACCATGCCGCCGAACACGGCTACGGCATCCCGGCCTTCAACGTCAACAACCTGGAGCAGGTGCAGGCCGTGATGCAGGCTGCGGCCGAAGTGGGCGCGCCGGTGATCCTGCAGGCCAGCGCCGGCGCCCGCAAGTACGCCGGCGAGGCCTTCATCAAGCACCTGATTCAGGCCGCGGTGGAAGCCTACCCGCAGGTGCCGCTGGTCATGCACCAGGACCACGGCCAGAGCCCCGAGGTCTGCCAGGGCGCCATCGGCCTGGGCTTCAGCAGCGTGATGATGGACGGCAGCCTGATGGCCGACGGCAAGACCATCGCCGACTACGACTACAACGTGGCGGTCACGCGCAAGGTGGTCGACATGGCGCACGTGCTGGGCGTCACGGTGGAAGGCGAGCTGGGCTGCCTGGGCAGCCTGGAGACCATGAAGGGCGACAAGGAAGACGGCCACGGCACCGACGCGACGATGACCCGCGAGCAGCTGCTGACCGACCCCGAGCAGGCCGCCGACTTCGTCAAGCGCACGCAGCTCGACGCGCTGGCCATCGCCATCGGCACCAGCCACGGCGCCTACAAGTTCAGCCGCAAGCCCACCGGCGACATCCTGGCGATCGACCGCATCAAGGAGATCAACCGCAGGATTCCGAACACCCATCTGGTGATGCACGGCAGCAGCTCGGTGCCGCAGGACCTGCTGGAGCAGATCCGCCAGTACGGCGGCCAGATGAAAGAGACCTACGGCGTGCCGGTGAGCGAGATCCAGGAAGCCATCAAGTACGGCGTGCGCAAGATCAACATCGACACCGACATCCGCCTGGCAATGACCGGCGCGGTGCGCAAGTTCCTGGCCGAGAACCCGGAGAAGTTCGACGCGCGCGAATGGCTCAAGCCGGCGCGCGAGGCGGCCTACAAGATCTGCAAGCAGCGCTACATCGACTTCGGCTGCGAAGGCCAGGCGCCGAAGCTGAAGCCGCTGTCGCTGGAGCAGGTCGCCGGGCTCTACGCCAACGGCAAGCTGGCGCAACTGCTGCAGTGAGGCTGGCGGGGCGGGCCGGTCTGGCGCAGGCCGCCGGCCCGGGGCCGCAACTCCGCGGCCGTGCCGGCGCTCAGTACATGAAGCGGCCTTCGCGGCCGATCACCGTCAGCTCGGCCAGGCGAGAGCCCTGGCGGTTCTTCGCTGCGTAGTTGAGCGTGAAGTCACCCAGGTCGAAGCTGCCTGCGGCCACGCTGGACTCCACCAGCTGCTCGCGCGTGACGCCGGGGCCGGCGCGGCGGATGGCCTCGTGGATGAACTTCGCACCCAGGTAGCCCTGCAGCGCGGCATGCGACAGCGGCGGCGCGCTGGCACCGATCTGCGCCACCGCATCGCGGTATTCGCGCACCACGCGCACGCGGCCGGAAAACGGCGTGGGCACGACCTGGGTCACCACCACGCCTTCGGCGGCGGCGCCCAGCGCCTTCACGTACGAGGCCGAGCTGGTGTTGGACAGCGACACGAAGGTCGGGTTGAAGCCGATAGCCTTGGCGCCCTTGATGAACTCGGCCGCGGCCGCGGCGTTGCTGATCAGCAGCACGACCTGCGGGCTGGCCTTGCGCAGCAAGGCCAGCTGAGCCGAGACGTCGGCCACCCGGTTGTCGATGGCCGCCTGCGCCACCAGCTCGGCCTTGTGGGTCTGCAGCGCGGGCAGCAGCCCGGCCATGACGTCCTTGCCGAAGGCGTCGCTGGCCACCAGCGCGCCCACGCGCGTGAGGCCTAGGCCGGCAAAGAACTGCACCGCCCGCGCCACTTCGTCGTGATACGGCGAGCGCGTGTTGAAGACCTCGTCGTGCCCCGGCTCGTACAGGATGCTGGGGCCGACCTGCGCGCCGATGAAGGCGATGCCGGCCTTGGCCGCCAGCGGCAGCGCTGCGGTGATCGACGGCGTGGTGCGGTACAGCGCCAGCGCCAGGGCGCCGTCGTCGAGCAGCTTCTGGGTGTTGACGGCGGTGCGCTTGGCGTCCTGCGCGTCGTCCAGCGACACCAGCCGGATCGGCCGCCCGTGCACGCCGCCGCGTGCATTCAAGCGCTCGAAGAACAGGTTCGCGCCGCCGGTGGTCTCCGCGTTGGAGGCCGCCAGCACGCCGCTTTGAGGGGCCGACTGGCCGATGATCCAGGCCGCTGAAGCCTGGGCGCGCACCCAGGGTGCGGACATGGCGGCCGCGGCGCTGGCCAGCAGCAGATGACGACGTTGCAGCATGCGGGTTCTTTCGGGTGCGGGCATTGCAGAAGCGGCGCAGTCCCAATGACCGGCCAGGGTATGCATTGTCCGGCCCGGGTCAGGGTAAAACCTAGGCCCTGCCCGCACCGTGTGAACGAGTTGGCGATCGCCCCCGGCGGTGTGGGCTCAGCGCGCCAGTTCGGCCGTCACGCCGGCGTCCAGCGCGTGGTGCTGGGGCCCGCGCTGCGCGATCTTCAGCGCGCCCAGGCGGTTGCCCAGCGCCACGCTGCGCTCCAGGCTCCAACCCTTCTCCAGGCCGAACAACAGCGCGCCGCGGAAGGCATCGCCGCAGCCGGTGGGGTCGATCACGGCCTCGGCCTTCACGCCCGGCACGTGCGTGCGCTGGCCCTGCACCCAGAGCTCGCAGCCTTCGCTGGCCAGCGTGACGATCACGCCCTTGAGGTGCGACTTCGACAGCGACTCCAGCGTCTCGCCGGTGCGCTCGCACAGCATGCGGCCTTCGTAGTCGTTGACCGCCACCCAGGTGGCGAGCTTGACAAATTCCTTCAGCTCCGCGCCGTCGAACTGCGGCAGCTGCTGGCCCGGGTCGAAGACAAACGGGATGCCCGCGGCGTGCATCTGCCGCGCGCGCGCCTGCATGGCCTCGCGGCCGTCGGGCGCGATGATGCCGATGGCCAGGTCTTTGCGCGTGGGCGCCGGGATCAGGTGCGCGTTGCTCATTGCACCGGGGTGGAACGCGGTGATCTGGTTGTTGTCGCGGTCGGTGATGATGATCGCCTGCGCGGTGTGCAGCTCTTCGTCGAAGCGCACGTGGGCGGTGTCCATGCCCATCGACTTGAAGCGCGCGAGGTAGTCGCTGCCGTCGCTGCCGAGTGCGGCCATCACCACCGGCGTGCCGCCCAGCAGGTGCAGCGTGTAGGCGATGTTGCCGGCGCAGCCGCCGAACTCGCGCCGCAGCGTGGGCACCAGGAAGCTGACGTTCAGGATGTGCACCTGCTCGGCCATGATCTGGTCGGCAAAGCGACCCGGGAACGTGGTGATGGTGTCGTAGGCAAGGGATCCGCAGATCAGGGCGGGCATGGCAGCTCCGTTGGGTGGGCGCGGCAGGGGGGCCGCGCGGGTGAAGGCACGGCGCGGGGCCGTGCTGGGCGTGTCAGGGGTAGAAGAGGTCGATCGTGTAGCCGGCGATGGCGGGCGCCGCGGTGTCGCCGAGGCTGCCGTTGCCGGGGCCGGTGGCCGCAGCCGCGGCCACCGTCTGTAGCGTGGCCTGCACGTTCAGTTCACGACCGGCGGCGATTGTCGCCTGCGTCACGCCCAGGTCGGCCAGCAGCAGCACCTTGCGGGCGATCAGGCGGCCCTGGGTGTCGGTGAGCGTGACATCCAGCGCAGGCACGGCCAGCGCGATGCCGGCGCGGTTGCGCAGCGCCACCTGCAGCCGGTAGAGGCTGGACTTTTCCACCCGTACCAGGCCGCTGCTTTCCACCGCCAGGCTCTCGATGGCGCGCGCCGCGCCCACGCTGCAGCCCAGCGGCTGGCAGGCCTGCTCGAGCCAGGGCCGGGTTTCGGGCAGGCTCGCTGCGAGCAGGTCCCGGTAGGCGTGCGTGACCTGGGCCGCCAGGCCCAGCGCCGCCAGCACCGCGGCCGCCGCCAGCGCCGCGCGCACCTGGGGCCGCCGCCAGCGCGCGGCGCGCTCGGCGCTGCGCAGGAACGACGGTGCCGTGCCGGCGGCGGGGCTGCGCCGGGTCTTGGTCTTCGTCTTGCCAGTGGCCTTGGCCTTGAGGTGGGGCTGGGGCGGGGTCCGCAGCGCCGGTTCGTCGAGGTCGATGTCGGGGGCCTGCGTGGAGGCCGGCCGCGTGCTGTCGTCGTCGTCGCGACTGGCCGTGCGCAAGGCAGCGCCGGCGCTGAAGTCGGCGGCGCCGGCGCGCGTGGCCGGGGCCGCGGGGCTGGCCGGTGCCGGCATCGCGGGCAGCGGCGGGCCGCCGGGGCGGGCCGCCGGCTGGGCAAACTCAAAATCGTCGTCGGGCGCTTCTTCGACCTGCGGGGCCAGCCCGCCCCCGACGCCGATGGCCGGTGCCGCATTGCGGCGCGGCAGGCCGGTTTCCAGGTCGACCAGGCCCTCGAGCGCGTTGAAGACGTGGGTGCAGCGGCCGCAGCGCACCCAGCCTTCGGACACGCGCAACTGGTCGGGCACGACCCGAAACACCGTGCTGCAGGCGCTGCAGCGTGTGGCCAGGCCGGTGGCCATCTCAGCGGGTGGGTGTCAGCGCGTGCATGGCCACATTGTCAGGCGGCAGCGCGCTGGCCGGTCATCAGGATCCAGCCGTCTTCCCGGTCGGCGACCGTGAGCGTGAACATCGGCGCATAGGCCGCGGCGATGTCCTCGCCCTGGCGCTCGAGGATGCCCGACAGCACCAGCCAGCCGCCCGGCGCCACGTGCGCCGACAGCAGCGGCGCCAGCAGCTTCAGCGGCGTGGCCAGGATGTTGGCCAGCACGACGCCGTATTCGCCCTGCGCGGCGTCAGGCAGCGCGGCGTTCAGCGTCACGCCGTTGGCCACGGCGTTGTCGCGCGTGGACTGCACCGCGGCGGGGTCGATGTCCACCGCGTCCAGCGTCTGCGCGCCCATCAGCGCCGCGCCGATGGCCAGGATGCCCGAGCCGCAGCCGTAGTCGAGCACACGGCCCAGGTCGGCCGAGGCCGGTTTGTCGGCCAGCCAGCGCAGGCACATGCGCGTGGTGGGGTGGGTGCCGGTGCCGAAGGCCAGGCCCGGGTCGAGCCGGATGACCTTCTCGGCGGCCGCCGGCGGCTCGTGCCAGCTCGGCACGACCCAGAACGTGGGCGTGATCGGCACCGGCGCAAACTGGCTCTGCGTGATGCGCACCCAGTCCTGGTCGGCCATCTCGGCCATGGCCTGCACGTGCAGGCCGGTGGTCCAGTCCTGCGCCAGCAGCAGCGTGGCGGCCTGCTCGGCGGCGGTCTCGGTCTGGAACAGCGCCTTGATGGTGCTACGGTCCCAGCCCGGCGCCGGTGCCGGCATGCCGGGCTCGCCGAAGAGCGCGCGTTCGCCGTCGGTGCCGGCATCGGCGTCCTCGACCGAGACCGACAGCGCGTCGAGCTCGTCCATCAGCACGTCGGAGACCGGCTCCACCAGCGCCGCAGGGGCGCGCAGGGTCAGTTCGAACATCACGGGCAATGCAGCAGTGTCAGGATCGAGGCCATGCGCGGAACCGGCTTTGCCGGGCCGCTGCATGAGCCAACGGCGAGGACGCCGTTGGCGCTCGTAGGCGAGGAACAGTCCGCAGGGACTGTTCCTCGTCCGACTCTCCCCCCTTGGGGGGTAGCGACCGCAGGGAGCTTGGGGGCCCGGGTCATCGGCTGCGCTGGCCGAGCCAGCCTTCGAGGTAATGGATCGTCGTGCCGCCCTCGATGAACTTGGCGTCGGCCATCAGCTCGCGGTGCAGCGGGATGTTGGTCTGGATGCCTTCCACCACCGTCTCGCTGAGCGCGGTGCGCATGCGCGCCAGTGCCTGGTCGCGCGTGTCGCCGTGGCAGATGATCTTGCCGATCATCGAGTCGTAGTTCGGCGGCACGAAGTAGTTGGTGTAGACGTGCGAATCCACGCGCACGCCGGGCCCGCCCGGCGCGTGCCAGAGGCTGATGCGGCCCGGGCTGGGCGTGAACTTGTAAGGGTCCTCGGCGTTGATGCGGCACTCGATGGCGTGGCCGCGGATCTCGATGTTGCGCTGCGTGAAGGGCAGCTTCTCGCCGGCGGCGACGCGGATCTGCATCTGCACGATGTCCACGCCGGTCACCATTTCGGTCACCGGGTGCTCGACCTGCACGCGCGTGTTCATCTCGATGAAGAAGAACTCGCCGTTCTCGAACAGGAACTCGAAGGTGCCCGCACCGCGGTAGCCGATCTTCTTGCAGGCCGCGGCGCAGCGCTCGCCGATCTTCTCGATCACGCGGCGCGGGATGCCCGGCGCCGGCGCCTCCTCGATCACCTTCTGGTGGCGGCGCTGCATGCTGCAGTCGCGTTCGCCCAGCCACACGGCGTTCTTGAAGCCGTCGGCCAGCACCTGGATCTCGATGTGGCGCGGGTGCTCGAGGAACTTCTCCATGTAGACGGCGGCGTTGTTGAACGCCGCGCCGGCCTCGGCGCGCGTGGTCTGCACCGCGTGGATCAGCGCCGCTTCGGTGTGCACGACGCGCATGCCGCGCCCGCCGCCGCCGCCGGCGGCCTTGATGATCACCGGGTAGCCGATGGCACGCGCCTGGCGGATGATCTCCTTGGGGTCGTCGGGCAGCGCACCTTCGCTGCCGGGCACGCAGGGCACACCGCTCTTGATCATGGCCTGCTTGGCGCTGACCTTGTCGCCCATGACGCGGATGTTCTCGGGCGTGGGCCCGATGAACACGAAGCCGCTGCGCTCCACGCGCTCGGCAAAGTCGGCGTTTTCGCTCAGGAAGCCGTAGCCGGGGTGGATGGCCTCGGCGTCGGTGACCTCGGCGGTGGCGATGATCGCCGGCATGTTGAGGTAGCTCAGCGTGGACGCCGCCGGGCCGATGCAGACGGCCTCGTCGGCCAGCTTCACGTACTTGGCTTCGCGATCGGCTTCGCTGTAGACGACGACCGACTTGATGCCCATCTCGCGGCAGGCGCGCTGGATGCGCAAGGCGATCTCGCCCCGGTTGGCGATCAGGATTTTCTTGAACACGGCGCGCCTTATTCGATCACGAACAGCGGCTGCCCGAACTCGACGGCCTGCCCGTTCTCGCACAGGATGCGCAGCACCTTGCCTTCGGCGTCGGCCTCGATCTCGTTCATGATCTTCATCGCTTCGATGATGCAGATCGGCTGGCCGAGCTTGATGCTGTCGCCCACCTCGGCAAAGGACTTCGCGCCCGGGCTCGCCGAGCGGTAGAAGGTGCCGACCATCGGCGACTTGATGACCTTGCCCTCGGGCGTGGCCGGGGCTTCTGCCACGGGGGCTGCGGCCGGCGCTGCGCTGACCAGCGGCGCGGCGGCCTGCGGCGGCGGCGCCATCACCGGCATGGCGCCGGCCACGCCGCCCTTGACGATGCGGACCTTGCCTTCGGCTTCGGTGATCTCGAGCTCGGAGATGTTGGATTCCGACACCAGGTCGATCAGGGTCTTGAGTTTTCGCAGGTCCATCTTGAGGGCTCCTCGGTGGCAAGCGGGCGGGTGGAACCCGCCTCGTGGTGTTTCGGGTGGGCGGCGGCAGATGCCGCCGTGCGCTCAGGCGCGGCCGGGCGTGGCGGCGGCCAGGGCCTGCACGTGCAGCAGGTGCAGCGCGTGGCTCAGGGCCAGGCGGTAGCCGTTGACGCCCAGGCCGACGATGACGCCGGTGGCGATGTCGGACAGGAACGAGTGGTGGCGGAAGGCCTCGCGCTTGTGCACGTTGGAGATGTGCACCTCGATGAACGGCAGCGCCACGCCGGCCAGCGCATCGCGCAGCGCCACGCTGGTGTGGGTCAGGCCGCCCGGATTGATGATCACGAACGCGGTGCCGTCGGTGCGGGCGGCGTGGATGCGGTCGATCAGCGCACCTTCGTGATTGCTCTGAAAGGCGTCCAGCTTGACGCCGCCATCGGCTGCGATCTGGGCCAGTTCAGCCATGATCTGCGGCAAAGTGTCGCTCCCATAGATCTGCGGCTCGCGTGTGCCGAGCAGGTTCAGATTGGGACCGTTGAGGACGAGGATGCTCATGCAGGAGGCCGGTGTGGGTTCGCCGGAGGCGCGACTTTACGCGTTTTGAAGGCAGTTGGGGCCTGCTGCGCGCGAATGAGGCAACAAGGCACCCTCAAAGCTCGCGCGCCCAGACCGACAGCTCTTCCAGCGTGGTGGCGCCGGCCTTGCGGCGGAACACCGCGCCCTGGCGGTCGAAAGCCACCGTGAAGGGCAGCCCTGCCTGCGTGTTGCCGAGCGTGCGCGTCATGGCCGAGCCCTCGAAGCCGGCCATGCCGATGGGATAGCTCACCGGCTGCCGGGCCAGGAAATCGCGCACCGCCTTGACGTTGTCCACCGCCAGGCCCACGACGGTCCAGCCGCGCGCCTTGTGCTGGCGCGCGAACTGGTCCAGCTCGGGCATCTCCTTGACGCAGGGCGGGCACCAGGTGCCCCAGAAGTTCAGCAGCAGCGGCTGGCCGCGCAGGGCGCCCATGACGAGCGTGCCGCCGTCGGGTTTGTCGAAGCTCATGGCCCACAGGGCCTGCGCGCCGTCGGCCGGGCCGCTGGCAGCAGCGGCTGCCGCCGCCTGCTCGGCCACGCGTGCCTGCTCCAGCCGCCATTGCCAGCCCACGCCCACCGCCGCGGCGGCCGCGCCGGTGCCGGCCAGCAACCAGGTGCGGCGCTTCATGGGGCGCCCTCCAGCAGCCGCAGCAGCGCGGCGCGGTCGCCGCGCCAGCTGCGGCCGCGGGCGTCGGGCTTCAGCGCGCCGCGCTGGTCGTCGGCGTCGTGCAGCATCAGGTGCACGGTGACCGGCTCGCCGAGCGCGCTGCTGGGCGAGCTGACCGTCAGCACCGTCAGCGGCTCGCGGCCGGGGCGGTCCAGGCTGCCGGTGTCGAAGGGCACGCCGCCGTTGATGACCGCGATCTGCGCCGCCTTGGGGTCGTCGCAGTACAGGTCCAGGTGCACCGACGACAGCCGGGTGGCGGTGCCGCGCCAGGCCGCGCCCGACAGGTGCGGGCGGAACGCTTCCAGCCGCTGCATCCACAGCAGCGCCACCTCGCGCAGCGCGCGCAGCTCGCTCGGCTGCGTGTCGGCGCAGAACAGCTCGATGTGCTCGCGGATGGCGTCCTCGAGCTGTTCGTTGCTGGGCAGCTCGGGCCGGCCGCCGAAGTCGCGTGCGGCCTTGCGCTTGGCGGCGGCGTATTCCATGCCTTCGTCCACCACCCAGCGGGCGGCGCTGACGGCAATCTCGTCCGCTGCGCTCATGGCAGCACCACGTCGTCCATGCGTGCCACGATGGTGGCTGCGCGGCCGACCATGAAGGCCGAGCCCGGCGAGCGTTCGTAGCGCTTGGGCGCCGGCAGCAGCACCGCCAGCCGCGCCGCCTGGTAGGCGTTGAGCCGGGCCGCGTCGACGCGGAAATAGTGCCGCGCCGCGGCCTGGGCGCCGAACACACCTTCGCCCCATTCGACGTTGTTCAAGTAGATCTCCAGGATGCGCTGCTTGCTCAGCAGGGTTTCGAGCATCAGCGTCAGCACCAGTTCCTGCGCCTTGCGCAGCACCGTGCGCTCGCCCGACAGGAACAGGTTCTTCGCCAGCTGCTGCGTGATGGTGGAGCCGCCCACCACCTTGGCCGTGACCGGCCGCGCCGGCTGGCGCGCGGCCAGGCGCTCGGCACGCTGCTCGGCGCGCTGGTTGCGGTCCCAGGCGGCCTCGATGGCCTTCCAGTCCACGCCGCCGTGGGCGGTGAAGCCGGCGTCCTCGCTGGCGATCACGGCGCGCTTGAGCGACGGCGCGATGCGCTGCTGGTCGACCCAGGTCTGGCTCCACAGGATCTGCTGCTTGTCCACCAGCAGCCGCCGCGCCTCGCTGCGCTGGAAGGTGGTGGACTGCGGGTCCAGCACGTTCATCAGCGCGATGCGCAGCGCAAACACGAGCTGCAGCGCCACCGTGCACAGCAGCAGCAGGGCGACGATGCGCGCCGCGTGCCCTTGCCAGGCCGGGCGCGCCTTCTTGCCGGCGCTCACCGTCCGGCGGCCAGTTCGGCTCGCAGCGCGGCCAGCACCGGGGCGGTGGCGGGGCGCACGCCGCGCCAGAAGAAGAAGGCCTCGGCGGCTTGCTCCACCAGCATCCCGAGCCCGTCGCGCGCCTCGGCGCCGGCGGCGCGGGCCCAGGCCAGGAAGGGTTCGGCCGCGGGGCCGTACATCAGGTCCAGCGCCAGCGCGCCGGGGGCCAGCAGGCGCGCCGGCACCGGCGAGGCGGCGCCCTGCAGGCTGGTGGCGCTGGCGTTGAGAACGATGTCGAAAGGCAGGCCTGCCAGGTCGGCACCCGCCAGATCGACCTCCCCCAGGCCGGTGGCCGATAGCCGCACGCCGTGATCGCGCGCCACCGCCTGGTGGCGCTGCACCAGCGCCTGCGCCTTGGCGGCGGTGCGGTTGGCCACCACCACCTGCGCCGGGCCGGCCTGCAGCAGCGGGCCCAGCACGCCGGCGCCGGCACCGCCGGCACCCACCAGCAGCACGCGCCGGCCGGCCAGCGGCCGGCCGGCGCCGTGTTCGATGTCGCGCACGAGGCCGATGCCGTCGCTGTTGTCGGCCCACCAGCCGCCGGCGTCGAGCCGCAGGATGTTGGCCGCGCCCGCCAGCTGCGCGCGCTCGGTGCAGTGCGCGGCCAGTGCCGGTGCCTCGAACTTGAACGGCACCGTCACGTTGCAGCCGCGGCCGCCTTCGGCGGCGAACGCACGCACGGTCTCGGCAAACCGGTCCAGCGGGCACAGCACCCGGCCGTAGTCCACGGCCTCGCCGGTCTGCAGCGCAAAGTGCGCGTGGATGAAGGGGCTGCGGCTGTGGGCCACCGGGTGGCCGAGCACGGCGTAGCGGTCTGCGTTCATGGCGGGGTCGTCGGGGTGCAGGGCGCGGGCTCAGCGGCCGCTGAGCGTGGTCTCCAGGCCGTCTTCGCGCGTGAAGCGGAAGCGCGAGGTGACGACGATCTGGTCGGCCTGCGCGCGCATGGCCGGCGTGAAGGCGCCGAAGGGCGAGGCCGCGCGCACGATGGCCACCGCCTGCTGGTCGAGCTGGCGCGACTTGGACGGGCGCACGATCTCGGCGTCGACCACGCCGCCGGCGGCGTCGACGGTGACGTTCATCGTCAGCTCGCCGTAGAGCTTGCGGCCGCCCGACTCGGGGAAGTTGCGCGTGCCACGCTCCTCGATGCGGCGGCGCAGCCCGTCGTAGTACATCGCGTAGACCTCTTCGCGCGTGGCCGGGCTGATGTAGCGCTTCTTGGGCCGCGCGTTTTCTTCGTTGACGCGCTTTTCGATCTCGGCCAGCAGGCGCAGCAGCTGGCGGCGGCGCTCGTCCTGGTCGCGCTCCTGCGGCGTGCCGCTGTCGCGGCTCAGGTCGGGCGGCGGCAGCGTGGCGATCTCGCGGCGGATCTGTGCCAGCAGCTGCTGCTGCTCCTGCTGCAGGTTCTCGATGCGCTTCTTGGCGTCGTCGACCGCGTCGCCCAGCGCCACCGTGGCGGCCACCGGCAGCGGGCTGGTGGCGCGGCCCTTGGCGGCCTCGCCGCCGCCAGCCAGGTTGGCCTGCGCGATGGCCTGCGCCTCGGTGGGCGCCTCGGCGCTGCGCGCGTTCACCAGGATCACCTCCAGCGGCGTGTCCCTGAACGCCCGGTTGATGGCCTCGGGGTCGACGAAGCGCACCGTCAGCAGCACGGCATGCACCGCCACCGACGCGGTGAGCGCCCATCGCAGCGTGGACAGGTCGCGCCAGCGCATGGGGCTCAGGCGGCCGCGGCCGCGCCGGGTTCTGCCGCCGGCTGGGCGGCTGCAGGCGCGTCGCCGCCGTCGTTGACGTCGATCGCCAGCTGCAGCGTGGCGGGCGGCTCGGACTCGTCGTCCTCGGTGGTGTCGTCGGCGCTGCCGGCAGCACTGGCCGCAGGTTCATCGAGCCGCGCCGCCAGCGACGCGTGCAGCTCCAGCGTCAGCAGGTCCATGCCGGTGATGCGCACGCGGACGCGGCTGTTGCGCGGCAGGCTGTCGGTGCCCGCCACGCGGAAGACCAGCGGCAGCGTCTCGGCGCGCACCAGGCCGTCTTTCATGACCGTGGCGTCCAGCTCGGCGACCTCGTTCTGGGCCAGCCAGCGCAGCGTCCAGAAGCGTTCGATGGCCTGTTGGAAGCCGTTGTAGGCGCTGTAGGCGGCATCGAAAGCCGAGATCACCGAGAACAGCGCGGCGTCCTTGGGCTTGAACGGCGCCACCAGCGCCGCGGTGCGGCCGTGGCGCGCGCAGGCGATGATCTGCCACTGGTTGGCCAGATCCACGTAGCGGCGCAGCGGGCTCGTGCTCCACGCGTACTGCGCCACGCCCATGCCGGCGTGCGGCGCGGGCTTGGTGCCCATCTTCACCTTCACGCCCGGCAGCATGCTGGCCTGGCTGCGGTAGATGGCCGGCACGCCATGTTCGGCCAGCCAGCCGCCCCAGGTGCTGTTGGCCAGGATCATGGCCTCGGCGACGATCAAGTCCAGCGGCGCGCCGCGCTGGCGGGTGCTGATCTGCACCTCTTCATGGCCGGCGGGCTCGGCTTCGTTGCCGACGAGGCGGAAGTTGTAGTCGGGCCGGTTGAAGTTCTCGGGCTTGCCGCGCACCACCTCGCGCCGCGCCTTCAGCGTCTGCGCCAGGCGGAAGGCAAACGCCAGCTCGACGGCGTGCGCGTAGGTGGCCGGCGCCTCGCCAGTGAGCGTGGCCTCGGTGACCACGGTGTCGAGCTGGTCGTGGCGCAGGTTGCTGGCGATGGGCACCCGCTCCAGCTTCGTCTCGTGGCTGCGCACCTCGAGCGTGGCCTCGTCCAGCGTCACGTACAGGCTGATCGCCGGGCAGTCGCGGCCCTCGGCCAGCGTGTAGGCCTGCACCACGTCGTCGGGCAGCATCGTGATCTTCCAGCCCGGCATGTAGACGGTGGACAGCCGCTCGCGCGCCACCTTGTCCAGCGGCGAGTCGGGCGTGATCACCAAGCCCGGCGCGGCGATGTGCACGCCGAAGACCACCGTGCCGGTGCCCAGGCCCTGCACCGACAGCGCGTCGTCGATCTCGGTCGTGGCCGAGTCGTCGATGCTGAAGGCCCGCACCGCGGCCAGCGGCAGCTCGTCCTTGATGGCCGGTGCGGCCAGCGCCGGGAAGGCGTGGCCCTTCGGGAACTGGTCGAACAGGAAGCGCCGCCAGTGGAACTGGTAGGGGCTTTCGATGGCGCCAGCGGCGGTGAGCAGGTCCAGCGGCGCCTTCTGCGCGCGCTTGGTGGCCTCGACCACGGCCTTGTACTCGGGGCCGTTCTTGTCGGGCTTGAAGAGGATGCGGAACAGCTGTTCCTTGATCGGCGCCGGGCACTGGCCAGCCACCAGTTCGCCGGCCCAGGTCTCGATCTGCGCCGCCTGCTGCTTCTTGCGCTCGATGCCCAGCAGCGCGGCCTTCACGGTGTCTTCCGAAGCCTTCTTGAACTGGCCCTTGCCCAGGCGCCGGAAGTAGTGCGGCGCCTCGAACAGCCGGATCAGCGCCGCGGCCTGCTTCTCGGGCCCGGCCTTGGCGTCGAAGTACTCGCGCGCCAGGTCGCCGAAGCTGAAGTCGGCGTCGGGCGCAAATTCCCAGGCCAGGTCGAGGTCGATCTCGGCGGCCAGGCTCTGCGCCTGCGCCATCAGCTCGGCCGGGGCGGGTTTTTCGAAGCGCAGCATGACGTTGGCCGACTTGACCTTCACCCGCTTGCCCGAATCGAGCTCCACCTGCACGGAGCTCTCGGCTTCGGACATCACACGGCCGGCGTGGAATTTGCCGGCGTCGTCGAACAATGCATACATGAGGGTGATTGTCGCCGCTGGCGCCGCCGGCGCCGGTGACGGTGCAGTTCCTGTTCTTCAGTCGCCCAGCTTCAGGAATGCCAGCAGGTGGGGAAGGTGCGCGTCGAAGTCCGACAGCGCGTGGTCGCTGCCGGGCACCACGCGCATCGGCGTGCCGGCGTAGCGTGCGCTCATCTCCTGCCAGCTCAGCACCTCGTCGCCGGTGGCGATGATCGGCAGGTAGCGCTCGGGCCGGGTGATCGCCGGCACCTGCAGCGCGCGCAGTTCGTCCACGTACCCGGGGCGGAAGAAGAAGTGCTGCTGCGGATCGTGGAAGGCGGTCTGCTCGCCGATGTGGGCCGCCAGGTCGCGCGCCGGGTTCACGGCCGGGTTGATCAGCACCGCGGGCCACCCGGTGGCCTCGGCCACCGCGGTGGCATAGAAGCCGCCGAGCGAGCTGCCCAGCACCGCCGAGCGCTCGGCCGGCCAGCCTTTGATGCCGTCCATCACCAGCGCCATCGCCTCGCGCGGCGACGGCGGCAGCTGCGGGCACCACCACCGCAGCTGCGGTCGGTGCTCGGCCAGCCAGGCCTGCATCCGCTGGGCCTTGAAGGAGCGCGGCGACGAGCGAAACCCGTGCAGGTACAGCAGGTGGGTCGGGGCGCCGGGTGCGGTCGGTGGCGGGGCCATCGGCCGAGTCTATCCAGCACGGTCGGCCGTTTGTCGCACCGCGCGCACGGAACGGCTTCCTCTTCCACAATCGCGCGCTTCGGATGGGCCTCCGGCTGTTGAGGCTTCTCAATCCACCCAGCAGGAAACCTGGCATGACCTTGATCCGCTCTGCTCCCCGGCTCCTCCCTGCGGCGGCCGCCGTGCTCTGGCTGGCCGGTTGTGCCACCAACGCATTGCCGCCCGTGGCCGCCCCGAACCCGACCCCGGGCCCGGTCGCGCCAACCGGCGTCACGCCGGGCGCGGCCCCGGCGCCGGCCGCTGCCGCAACACGGCCCGACCCCACGGCGCCGCGGCCATTTGCCGAGGTCATCAAGGGCGCGACCAGGAGCGACGGCTTCCTGCCGGTGTGGCGCCAGGACGAGAAGCTGTGGCTGGAGATCCCGGCCGGCCAGATCGGCAAGCCCTTCCTGCTGACGCTGGCGGTCACCAACTCGGTGGGCGAGCGCGGCCTCTACGGCAGCGCCATGGCGCGCGGTCACCTGGTGCAGTGGCGCCAGGTCGGCCGCCAGATGCAGCTGATGGCGCTGAACCAGGCCTTCCGCGCCGACGGCGACCCGGCCATCGCGCGGGCGCTGCGGCAGAGCTTTTCGGACAGCCTGCTGGCGTCGGCGCCGGTGGCCAGCGCGCCGCACCCGGAGCGCCAGTCGGTGCTGGTGGACGCGTCGTTCCTGCAGGCCGACCTGCTGGGCTACAGCACCAACCTGGAGGCCGCCTACCGCTTGCCGTACGCGGTGGACCGCGTCAATTCCTTCTTCGACACGGCCCGCGCCACCGAGCGCTCCACCGCGGTCACCACGCAGCTGCACTTCAGCACCGCGCGCCTGCCGGCGCCGCCGCTGGTGCAGGCGCCCGGCGCGCCGCGCGTGATGCCGCCGGCCACCATGCCCGACGCCCGCAGCTTCTACGTCGGCGTGATCTACAACTTCGTGGCGCTGCCCGACGTGGCGATGCGCCCGCGCCTGGCCGACCCGCGCCTGGGCCACTTCACCGAGGCCTTCACCGACCTGTCCACCGACCTGCGCGCGCGCAACCGCGTGCACTGGGTGTCGCGTTGGCGGCTAGAGAAGAAGGACCCCGCGGCCGAGATCTCCGAGCCCGTGAAGCCCATCACCTTCTGGCTCGACAAGAACATCCCCGAGCGCTACCGCGGCGCCGTCACGGCCGGCATCGTGGAATGGAACAAGGCCTTCGAGAAGATCGGTTTCAGGAACGCCGTGGTGGCGCGCCAGCAACCCGACGACGCCGACTTCGACAACATGGACGCCGAGCATGCGTCGATCCGCTGGTTCACCGGCGCCGACGTCGGCTTTGCGCGCGGCCCCAGCGTGCGCGATCCGCGCAGCGGCGAGATCATCGACGCCGACATCATGATGAGCGACGTCTTCGCGCGCGGCGCGCGCCGCCTGGCGGTGGAAGACCTGGGCGCCCGCACCGCCGAGCGTCGGGCCACGATGGCCGCGATGCTGGGCACGGCCGACGCCCCGACCGACGCCTTCTGCAGCTACGCCGACGAGGCCGCGATGGAGATGTCGTTTGCGCAGGACCTGCTGGAAGCCCGCGGCGAACTGGCTGCCGACGGCCCCGAGGCCGAGGCCCTGGCGCAGGCCTACGTGAAGGACACGATCATGCACGAGGTGGGCCACACGCTCGGCCTCAAGCACAACTTCCGCGCCTCCACGGCCATGACGCAGAAGCAGCTGCGCGACAAGGCCTTCGTCGAAGCCAACGGGCTGGCCTCGTCGGTGATGGACTACGTGGGCTTCAACCTGCCGCTGAAGGGCGAGCCGGCCGCACCGCTGGCCAACACCACGCTCGGGGCCTACGACTACTGGGCCATCGAATACGCCTACCGGCCGCTGAACCCGGCGGCCGAGGCCACCGAGCTGGCGCGCATGGCCGCGCGCAGCACCGAGCCGCTGCTGGCCTTTGCCGACGACGGCGACGTGGGCAGCGTGCCGGGCAACGAGGGCATCGACCCGCGCGTCAACCAGTTCGACCTGGGCGAGGACAGCCTGGAGTACGCATCCCGCCGCATGGCCTTGTCGCGCGAGCTCTGGGCGCGCGTGCAGGCGCGCGGCCTGCAGCCCGGTGACGACCCGCAGCGCCTGCGCCGCAGCGTCGGCAACGGTGTGCGCCAGATCGAGCGCCTGCCCGCGATGGTGGCCAAGTACCTGGGCGGCATGTACACCGAGCGTGACCTGCCCGGCAGCGGCAACCGCCCCAGCTACCGTCCGGTGGAGCCCGCGCGGCAGCGCCAGGCGCTGAAGTTCCTGGCCGACAACGTGTTCAGCGCCGAGGCCTTTGCCTTCAAGCCCGAGTTCCTGGCCAGCGCCGGGCCCGACTACATCGAGTGGCAACGCCCGGGCCCGCTGTCGGTGAGCAGCGCCGTGCTGGCGATGCAGACGCAGACGCTGGACCGCCTGCTCGCGCCCGGCACCGCGCAGCGCCTGCTAGAGCTGCCCTACTACCTGAAGCCGGCCGAGCGCACCGGCGCGATCACGCTGGACGAGGTGTACGCCACGCTGCAGGGTTCGGTGTGGAGCGAGTTGAAGGCCGGCACCGAGATCGGCTCGATGCGGCGCAACCTGCAGCGCGAGCACCTGCGCCGGCTGGTGGTCACGCTCACGCGGCCGGCGCCCAACCTGCCGGCCGACGCCGCCAGCCTGATGCGCCTGCGCGCCACCGAACTGCAGGCGTCGCTGAAGCGTGCCGCTGCACGGCCGGGCCACAGCGTGGAGACCCGCGCGCACCTGCAGGAGAGCCTGGGTCTGCTGAACGAGGCGCTGCGCGCGACGATGCAGCGCGGTTGACGGTGGAGGGCACGCCTGCCGGCGACGGCAGGCGTGCGGCGGTGCGGATCAGGCCTTTTCGCGCAAGGCCGACAGCAGCTTGTCGTGGATGCCGCCGAATCCGCCGTTGCTCATGCACAGCACGTGGTCGCCGGGCTGGGCTGCCCGCACGATGGCGGCCACCAGCGCGTCCACCGTGTCGGCCACCATCGCAGCGGCGCCCATCGGCGCCAGCGCGTCGGCGGTGCTCCAGCCGTACTCGCCCTGCAGGCAGAAGCTCAGGTCGGCTTCTTCCAGGCACCACGGCAGCTGCGCCTTCATCGTGCCCAGCTTCATGGTGTTGGAGCGCGGCTCGAAGACGGCCAGGATGCGGGCGTTCGGGCCCACCTTGCGGCGCAGGCCGTCGACCGTGGTGCGCATCGCCGTGGGGTGGTGCGCAAAGTCGTCGTAGACCGTCACGCCGGCGGCCTCGCCCCGCAGCTCGAGCCGGCGGCGCACGTTCTGGAACGTGGCCAGCGCGGCGCAGGCGGCCTCGGGCGCCACGCCCACGTGTTCTGCGGCGCCGATGGCGGCCAGCGCATTCATCTGGTTGTGCTCGCCCAGCAGCTGCCACTCGACATGGCCGAGCTTCAGGCTGCCGCGCAGCACGTCGAAGGCCTGCGGTTCGCCGCGCGCGCACAGGCCGCCGGGCTCCTCGCGTTTGGTGCCGAAACGCTGCACCTCGCTCCAGCAGCCGCGCGCCAGCACGCGCTGCAGCGCCTCGTCGCGCGCGTTGACGACCAGCCGGCCGCTGGCCGGCACGGTGCGCACGAGGTGGTGGAACTGCGTCTCGATGGCGGCCAGGTCGGGGAAGATGTCGGCGTGGTCGTGCTCCAGGTTGTTGAGCACGGCGGTGCGCGGCCGGTAGTGCACGAACTTGCTGCGCTTGTCGAAGAGCGCGGTGTCGTATTCGTCGGCCTCGATGACGAAGGTCTTTCCGGCCCCCAGCCGCGCTGAGACGCCGAAGTTCAGCGGCACGCCGCCCACCAGGAAGCCCGGCTGCAGGCCCGCCTGCTCGAGCATCCAGGCCAGCATCGAGGTGGTGCTGGTCTTGCCGTGCGTGCCGGCCACCGCTAGCACGTGCCGGCCCTGCAGCACGTGCTCGGCCAGCCACTGCGGGCCGCTGGTGTACGGCACGCCGGCGTCGAGGATGGCCTCCATCAGCGGCATGCCGCGCTTGACGACGTTGCCGATGACGAAGGTGTCGGGCTTGAGCGCCAGCTGGTCGGCGCCGAAGCCCTCGATCAGATCGATGCCCAGCGCGCGCAGCTGGTCGCTCATGGGCGGGTAGACGCCGGCGTCGCAGCCGGTGACCTGGTGCCCGGCTTCGCGGGCCAGCGCCGCCAGGCCACCCATGAAGGTGCCGCAGATGCCGAGGATGTGGATGTGCATGCGGGGCATTCTAGGAGCCGTCTCCCGGCGCCGGCCCTGGGACGCGGGGCCGGTTGCAGCCCTTGCTTCTGCTAGCGTGCAAGGCATGGACAGCGGCATGAACATGGGTATTTCACTGGGCTGGGTCGGCATCCCCTGGATCGCGTCGCACCCGTTGGCCTACCCGGCGCTGGAGGCGCTGCACATCGCCGGCATCGGGCTGCTGCTGGGCAGCCTGCTGTTGCTGGAGCTGCGGGTGTGGGGCCTGGCGCCGGAGCTGCCGGTGCGGCCGCTGGCGCGGCTGGCGCTGGGCGTCACGGTCACCGGCTTCGCGCTGCTGGCGCTGTCGGGCCTGTTGATGTTTGCGGCGCATCCGGCCGAGATGCTGGCCAACCGCGCCTTCCTGCTGAAGCTGGGCCTGGTGCAGCTGGCGGGGCTGAATGCGCTGTGGTTCCACGGTCGCGACGGGCTGGCGCGCTGCGACGGGCTGGCACGCGCGCAGACCGTGGTTTCCACGGGGCTTTGGCTGGGCGCCATCATCTGTGGTCGCTGGATCGCTTATTGAGCCCCCAAGCTCGCTGGCGCTCGCTACCCCCCAGGGGGGCCGCCCCGCTGACGGCCCGGCGGAGCCGGTTCCGTGGCGGGTGGCTTGGTGGTCGGCTGCGGCTCGTGTTTCTCTTATCTTTGCACTCGAGGTTTCCATGCAACGTCGTGTCTTCGTTTCCGCGCCCCTGCTGTTGGCGCTGCCCGCCTGGGCGCACCACGGCTGGAGCAGTTTTGACCAGAGCCGCCCGATCTACCTGGAAGGGCAGGCCGCCAAGGTGGCGTGGCGCAACCCGCACGCCGAGCTGGAGCTCGAACTGCCCGCCAGCGGCCTGAGCCTGCCGGCCGACCTGGCCGGGCGCGCGCTGCCGCCGCAGAGCGCGCCGGTGGACGGCCCGGCGTTGCTGAAGGCCGCGCAACTGCCCACGCGCAAGGACCGCCGCTGGCAGATCGAACTGGCGCCGCTGTCGCGCATGCAGGCCTGGCAGGTGCCCGAGATCAAGAACGGCGACCGCGTGGCGATGCTGGGTTTCACCTTCACCGGCGAGAAGGGCGACCCGGTGCTGCGCGTGGAGTACCTGTTCCTGGGCGGCAAGACCTACGGGCTGAGGTCGTCGCCGGCCTGAGGATCGGCGGCGCCCTGGGCTGGCGTCAGCCCAGCCACCACCACAGCACCAGCAGCAGCGCGCTCAGCGCGATGCCGGCCCAGCGCTGCGGACCAGGCGGCCAGGGCCAGCCCAGCAGATCGGTGTCGCGGTCCTCGCCGCGGCGGCCCAGGCGCTCGTCGGCCTCGGCCTGCATCTCGGCGGCACGCTCGCGCTGGCGCTCCAGCCCACCCTGTTGAGCGGCCAGCCGCTGCCGCACCACATGCGGCGCCGGTCGCGCGGCGTGGGCCTGCAGCGCCGGGCCCAGCGCACTGACGTGGCGGTGCGCGTCGGTCAGCCCGGGCATCGCCAGCGTGGCGCCGCATTGCCCACATTGCCAGGCGCCGCCCACAGGCTGGGCCGCGCCGCAGGCCAGGCACTGCAGCGTGGCGGCGGCGGTGGCGGTGCCGTGCACCGCGTGGCCGGCGGTGGCGGCCTCGGGGTCCAGCGCGCGGGCCAGCCGGGCCACGTCCACCAGTGCGGGCACCGAGGTGCACCAGCTGCAGCGCTCGTCCGCCGGCGCGAGCGTGCCGCCGCAGTTGATGCAGTGCACGGCACCGGCCGCGTGTGCGCGGGCGCGGTCCGCCGACGACAGCGGCCGCAGCAGGCCCTTCTCGGTCAGGAACTGCGCAAAGGTCTGCCAGCTGCCGTGGCCCCGGCTGCATTCGAGCTGCAGCGACGCACCCCAGCGCGTGCGGTTGTGCACCGTCTTCAGCGGACCGCGGCAGTGGGGACAACGCAGCCCGGGCCGGGCCGGCGTGTGGGCGAGCGTGTGGGCCTCGGCCATCGCGCCGATCAGCGCCAGCAGCCCCGGGCCCGCCAGGTGCGCCGACTCGACCGGGTCGAACCACACCAGGTGGCAAGGCGGACAAAGATCGATCTCCACCGCCCGGCCGTAGTGGCCCTGCAGCGCCAGTTGCTGCATCGGCTGGCTGCAGTTGCCGCAGGCCAGCGTCGGCAGCAAGGGTGCGCCTGCCATGCGGGGCCGGGCCGGCGCCGGGCTCAGGCCTTGAACGACGCCGCGGCGGCCTGCAGCGTGGCCGCGATGTCCTCGGCCGTGTGCGCCGCGCTGACGAAGCCTGCCTCGTACAGCGCCGGCGCCAGGTACACACCGCGGTCGAGCATGGCGTGGAAGAAGCGGTTGAAGCGCTCCTTGTCGGTGCCCATCACCACGCCGTAGTTCTGCGGCAGCGTCTCGCTCGCGGAGCGGGTGAAGAAGAAGCCGAACATGCCGCCCTGGCTGTCGCCCACCAGCGGCACACCGGCTTCCCGCGCCGCGGCTTCCAGGCCGCGCACCAGCGAGGTGGTCTTGGCGCCCAGCGCCTCGAAGAACCCGGGCTTGCTGATTTCGGCCAGCGTGGCCAGCCCGCAGGCGGTGGCCACCGGGTTGCCGCTCAGCGTGCCGGCCTGGTAGACCGGGCCCAGCGGCGCCAGCTGACTCATCACGTGCTTCTTGCCGCCGAAGGCCGCCAGCGGCATGCCGCCGCCGATGACCTTGCCGAACACGCTCATGTCGGGCTCGAAGCCGGGGATCAGCTGCGCGTAGACGCTCTGCGCACCGCCCAGCGCGACGCGGAAGCCCGACATCACTTCATCGAACACCAGCAGCGCGCCGTGTTTCGTGCACAGCTCGCGCAGCTTGCTCATGAACGGCACGCTGGCGCGCACGAAGTTCATGTTGCCGGCGATCGGCTCGATCATCACGCAGGCGATCTCGTCGCCTTCGGCGGCAAACGTCTCTTCCAGCTGCTGCAGGTTGTTGTACTCGAGCACCAGCGTGTGCTTGACCACGTCGGCCGGCACGCCGGCGCTGGTGGGGTGGCCGAAGGTGGCCAGGCCCGAGCCGGCCTTGACCAGCAGCGCATCGGCGTGGCCGTGATAACAGCCCTCGAACTTGATGATCTTGTTGCGCCCGGTGGCGCCGCGCGCCAGGCGCAGCGCGCTCATGCCGGCCTCGGTGCCGCTGCTGACCAGGCGCACCTGCTCGACGCTGGGCACGATGCCGATGATGGCCTCGGCAAGCTGGATCTCGCGCTCGGTCGGCGCGCCGAAACTGAAGCCGTCCATGGCGGCCTTCTGCACCGCCTCCAGCACCGCCGGGTGGCCGTGGCCCAGGATCATCGGGCCCCAGGAGCCGATGTAGTCGATGTAGCGCTGGCCCTCGGCGTCCCACATGTAGGGGCCTTGCGCACGCTGGATGAAACGCGGCGTGCCGCCCACCGCGCGAAAAGCGCGCACCGGCGAATTGACGCCGCCTGGGATGACGCGCTGCGCGCGGGCAAACAGTTCTTCGTTCGTGGTCATGGATGTCTCAGTTAACCAAGCTTCCCGCCGCGGAACCGGCTCTGCCGGGCCGCTGGCGGACGGCCTGCGGCGGGGACGCCGCAGGCGCTCGTAGGCGGGAAACAGTCCGCCGGGACTGTTTCCCGTCCGACTCGCCCCCCTCGGGGGAACCGGCGCTCAATGTACGCGTCGTGCCGCGCCCTTGCTGCCCGGATCCTCGGGTTCGGGCTCGGGCATGCCGCCTTCACCCTCTTCGCCCTCTTCGGGCGGCGGCAGCGCCCAGAAGAAGCGGTCAGGCACGATGTGGCCCATGCCCGGGCGGAAGCCGGCGTCCAGACTCTGGTCCAGGAAGCTCAGCGCCTCGCCCACGGCGGCCTGCAGCTCGCTGCCGGCGGCCAGCAGCGAGGCCAGCGCGGCGGCCAGCGTGTCGCCGGCGCCGATGAACGAGGTGTCGAAGCGCTCGAACTTCTCGCCAGCGATGGCGCCCTGCGGCGACGCCAGCACGTTGTCGATGAACTGCTCCGCGCCCTTGCTGGCCAGCATCACGCCGGTGACCAGCACGTAGCGCGTGCCGTGCTCGCCGGCGGCCACGGCCAGCTCGCGCGCCGACGGCGGGCGCTCGCTGTCCCATTCGGGCAGCAGGAAGTCCTGCAGCGTCTTGTGGCTGCCCACCAGCACCTCGGTGGCTGGCAGCACCAGCTCGCGGAAGGCGTCCAGGTAGGTCTGCTGCGCGTCTTCTTCCAGCCAGCTGAGATTGGGCAGGTAGCTGACGAGCGGGATCTCGGTGTAGTCGCTCAGCACCTCGGCCACCGCGCTGACGTTGTCGGCGTTGCCCAGAAAGCCGACCTTCCAGCCGGAAATCGTGATGTCTTCCAGGATCGTGCGCGCTTGTTCGGCCACAGCCTCGGCATCGATCTCGTGCTGATCGAAGATGTCGGCGGTGTCGCGCATCACGATCGCCGTGACGACCGGCAAGGCATGCGCCCCCATCGCGGCGATGGTGGCGATGTCACCGGCCAGCCCGCCGGCGCCGCTGGGGTCGCTGGCGTTGAAGCACATCACGCAGGCCGGCGGCGGCGGTTCGGCGGCCGGGCCTTCGAGGTCCGCAGCCGGAGTGGGGTCGGGGGTCATGGGTCAGGCCTTGGCGCGGGTGGTGCGGGGGACGGGAGGGTGACAGAAACGGTGAACAGAGGGGTCGTTCACCCTCATCTCTGGATGTGGCCACGAACCTCTAGCAATTTCTGAAGAACGGTGTGTATGTCCTCACAATTCCAGAAATTTCCCAAGACATGCGTGGCTACAATCTGGGTCCATTGTAGTGAGGTGACTGTCTGATCGTGAGCGAACCGCAAACCTGGATGTGCCTGATCTGCGGCTGGATTTACAGCGAAGCCGACGGTGACCCCGAGCATGGCATTGCTGCCGGCACGGCCTGGGCCGATGTGTCCATGAACTGGACCTGTCCCGAGTGCGGCGCGCGCAAGGAAGACTTCGAGATGGTCCAGATTTGAGCTCCCGCGCTGCCACTTGCCGCGTGGTGCGGGTCTTCTAGGAGAACGGTGCTTGGACAATCCGGGGTCTGAATCGGGCGCAAGCGCCACATCGCCGGCAGGCACGGGCGCCAAGGTGCTGGTGATCGACGACAGCAACACCATCCGCCGCAGTGCCGAGATCTTTCTGCGCCAGGGTGGCCATGAGGTCGTGCTGGCCGAAGACGGTTTCGACGCCCTGGCCAAGGTCAACGACCACGCGCCCGAGCTCATCTTCTGCGACATCCTGATGCCGCGCCTCGACGGCTACCAGACCTGCGCCATCATCAAGCGCAACCCGCGGTTTGCGCACGTGCCGGTGATCATGCTGTCGTCCAAGGACGGCCTGTTCGACAAGGCCCGGGGCCGCATGGTCGGCTCCGAGGATTACCTGACCAAGCCCTTCACCAAAGAGCAGCTGTTGCGTGCGGTCAGTTCGTACCGCCGCGGCAACGCCGGCTGACCTTCAAGGACCCTGTCGATGCCTGTCAACAAGATCCTCATCGTCGATGACTCGAAGACCGAGTTGCACCACCTCTCCGACATCCTCGGCAAGCGCGGGTACACCGTGCGCACCGCCGAGAACGGCGAGGAGGCCATGCGCCGTCTCGACGAAGAAAAACCCGACCTGATCCTGATGGACGTGGTGATGCCGGGCCAGAACGGCTTCCAGCTCACCCGGGCCATCACGCGCGACCCGCGTTTTCTGAACGTGCCGGTGATCATGTGCACCAGCAAGAACCAGGAAACCGACAAGGTCTGGGGCATGCGCCAGGGCGCACGCGACTACATCGTCAAGCCGGTCAACGCCGAAGAGCTGCTCACCAAGATCCGGGCCTTCGACTGAGATGGCCAATCGCGAAGCCCTTCGCCAGCTGCAGACCCGACTGGCCGAGCGGCTGCAGGTCGCGCGCACCGAGGTGCGGCCGCTGTCGTGGCTGGCGGTCGAATGTGCCGGTCACGGCCTGCTGATGCCGCTGGCCACCGCCGGCGAGATCTTCCCGGCCGGCGGTCTGCTGGCCGTGCCGCACACGCAGCCCTGGTTCCTGGGCGTGGCCAACCTGCGCGGCGGTCTGCATGGCGTCGTCGACCTGGCGGCCTTCCTGGGGCTGCGGCCGCCGCTGGCCCGCGACGCACTGCGCGAGCAGGCCCGCCTGCTGGCCTTCAACCCGCAGCTGGGATCGCACAGCGCGGTGCTGGTGGACCGCCTGGCCGGCCTGCGCAGTGCCGCACAACTCACGGCCGAGGCGGCCGATGGCAGCGTGCGGCCGGCTTTTGCTTCAAAGATGTGGCGCGATGCCGAAAACCGGCGCTGGCAGGAGATCGACCTGGCTGCCCTGTCGCGACATGAACAGTTCCTGGCCATCGCGGCGTGACGCCGGGGCCCCTTTCCATCACCGTGGCAACCAGCCCCGGGTGGAAACCCAAGCAATGAAGAGGACGCCATGAGCTTTCTGGAACGCATCAAGGGCGCCGGTCGCGCCAAGCCAGAGGCCGACATCCCCTTGCCGTCGTCGGCCTTCGACGACATGGCGCCCCCGCCCACCCCGACCGAGGTGACGGTGCGCCTGGGGCAGAACGCCGATGCAGGTGGCCGCGAGGGGGCCGACTCGTCCATCATCACCGAGGCCGCGCCGTCCGAGCTGGCGCCCGAGTTCAGTGAAACCCGCATGCCCGGCGCCGAGGCCGACAACGCCGGCTTCAGCACCGGGCTGCCGATCGTCGGCGCCTGGCCGCTGGCGCGCCAGCAGCGTGCGCTGGTCATCACCTTTGCCGCCGGCCTCGCGGGTCTGCTGCTGGTGGGCCTGCTGGCGCTGAACGCCAGCAGCCGCGGTTCGGCGCAGGTGGGTGCGGCCGGCCAGGCCACCACGCAGTCGCAGCGGCTGGCCAAGTCGGTGTCGCAGGCGCTGGTGGGCAGTGCCACGGCCTTCCCCGAGGTCAAGGACAGCGTCGACGTGCTGGCCAGCATCGTGCGCAGCCTGAAGGACGGCGAAGGCGGCGTGCCCGCGGCCCCCGCGGCGCTGCAGCCGCAGCTCGACGTGCTGGTGCCGCTGGTCGACAAGGCCGAGAAGAACGCGGCCGTGGTGCTGGCGCAGCAGAAGACGCTGACGCAGGTGGGCGTGGCGCTGCGCGCCATCAACCGCCAGAGCGCCGACCTGCTGGAAACCGCCGAGACCGTGTCCTCGCTCAAGCTGCAGGGCGGCGCCTCGGCGGCCGAGCTGTCGGCCGTGGGTCAGCTGGTGATGCTGACGCAGCGCATCGGCAAGAGCGCCAACGAGTTCCTGACCACCGAAGGCGTCAGCGCCGAGGCCGTGTTCCTGCTCGGCAAGGACCTCAACTCCTTCAAGGAAATCGCGCAGGGCGTGGTCAACGGCAACGCCGACCTGCGCCTGCCCGGCACGCGCGACCCGCAGGCGCGCGAGAAGCTCCAGCAGCTGCTGACGCAGTACGAGCAGACGCGCACCGAGGCCAGCGCCATCCTGGGCAACCTCCAGGGCCTGGTGGCCGCGCGCGAGGCGCAGACCGCGATCGTCGCCGACTCCGAGCCGCTGCGCCGCGGGCTGGACGAACTGCAGGCCGGCCTGGCCGCCGCCAGCGATTTCGGCGGCTTCCGGCTCTTCCTGGGCCTGTTGTCGCTGCTGGCGCTGGGCGCCGGCGGCTTCGGGCTGCTGCGCCTCTTCGTCGCCGACCAGAACATCCGCATGAAATCCGCCGACGGCCAGCGACTGGAAGCCGAGCGCCAGGAGCAGGAAGCCAAGCGCGTGAACGACGCCAACCAGGCGGCCATTCTGCGGTTGATGAACGAACTGCAGACGGTGGCCGAAGGCGACCTGACCCAGCAGGCGACCGTGACCGAGGACATCACCGGCGCCATCGCCGATTCCGTCAACTACACGGTGGAAGAGCTGCGCACGCTGGTGGAGCAGGTGCAGACCACGGTGGGCCGCGTGACCGAGACGACGGCGCAGGTCGAGAGCACCTCCACCGAGCTGCTGGCCACCTCCACCGAACAGCTGCGCGAGATCCGCGACACCGGCGAGGAAGTGCTGCAGATGGCCGGCCGCATCAACGACGTGTCGGCGCAGGCGCAGGAAACCGCGTCGGTGGCGCGCCAGTCGCTGGTGGCCGCCGAGACCGGTCTGGCCGCGGTGAACAACGCCATCGGCGGCATGAACTCCATCCGCGACCAGATCCAGGACACCTCCAAGCGCATCAAGCGGCTGGGCGAGTCGTCGCAGGAGATCGGCGAGATCACCGAGCTGATTTCGGACATTACCGAGCAGACCAACGTGCTGGCGCTGAACGCCGCCATCCAGGCCGCCAGCGCCGGTGAAGCCGGCCGCGGCTTCAGCGTCGTGGCCGAGGAAGTGCAGCGGCTGGCCGAACGCTCGGCCGACGCCACGCGCCAGATCGCGGCCATCGTGCGCACCATTCAGACCGACACCCAGGACGCCGTGGGCGCCATGGAGCGCAGCACGCAGGGCGTGGTGGAAGGGGCCCGGCTGTCGGACGCCGCCGGCGCCGCGCTGGGCGACATCGACCGCGTCACGCGCGAGCTGGCCGACCTGATCGGACGCATCTCGACCGAGGCGCTGAAGGAAGCGCAGTCTGCCAACGTGGTGGCCGCCAACATCCAGCACATCTTCGCGGTCACCGAGCAGACCTCCGAAGGCACACGTTCCACCTCGCACATGGTGCGCGAGCTGTCGCGCAGCGCCGAGGAGCTGAAGGCCTCGGTGGCGCGGTTCAAGATCAGCTGAACCCGGCGCCCGCCCTCTGCCCTTGACGATGCGAGACACCATGGACTCCGAGATCGCTGGCCTGAACGGCCCCCAAGGCGACGACCTCAGCGCACTGGCGTGGGTCCATGGCGAACTGCGCCGCTCGCTGGAGACGGCGCACAAGGCGCTGCGCCGCCACCTCAAGGAGGCGGAAACCGTGGTCGGCGGCGACCTGGACGCGGTCGATCCCGCCGTGCTGCGCAGCGCGCGCACGCAACTGCACCAGGGCGTGGGCGCGCTCGAGCTCGTGGGCCTGCCGGCCGTGGCCGACGTGCTGCGCGCCAGCGAGAGCGCCGTGCAGCGCATGGTGGCCAAGCCGGCGCTGGCGAATGCCGCCGCGGTCGAGGTCATCGAGCGGACGTCCTTTGCGTTGCTGGACTACCTGTCGCGCCTGCTGGCGCGCAAGCCGGTGACGCCGGTGATGCTGTTTCCGCAGTACCGCGCGGTGCTGGCCCTGGCGGGCGCCGACCGCGTGCACCCGGCCGACCTGTGGAAGGTCGACTGGCAGTGGCTCGAACTGCCGGCCGACCCCGCCGCCGAGCCGCGCAACGCCGACGACGATGCGCGCGGCGACATGGAAACCGAGGTGCTGGCGCTGATGCGCGAGCCCAGCCGCGTGGCGCTGCAGCGCATGAGCGATCTCTGCGCCGATCTTGGCGCCGGTGCGCGCGCGCAGGGCAACTGGCAGCTGTCGACGCTGTGGCAGATGGCGGCGGCCGTGTTCGAGGCCCAGGGCGCCGGCCTGCTGCACGCCGACGTCTACACCAAGCGCATGGCCTCGCGGCTGCTGGCGCAGCTGCGCACCAGCGTGCGCGGCCAGCCCGGGCTGTCGGACCGCCTGGCGCAGGACCTGCTGTTCTTCTGCAGCCACGCCCGCGCCCCGGCCACGCCCGCGGTGGCGCCGCGGCTGCAGGCCGTGCGCGACGCGTGGCGGCTGCACGAAAAACCCGCCATCGACTACGAATCCGCGCGCCTCGGCCGTTTCGACCCCGCGCAGCTGGCGCTGGCGCGCAAGCGAGTGGCCGCGGCCAAGGACTCCTGGTCGGCGGTGGCCGGCGGCGAGCAGCACCGCATCTCGGGCCTCAGCGAGCAGTTTGCGCTGGTCGGCGAGTCGCTGCAGAAGCTGTTTCCTGCCGGCGACGTGCTGGCCCAGGCGCTGATGGCCACCGTGGGGCAGACCGTCTCGTCGGGCCAGTCGCCGCCGGCCACGCTGGCCATGGAGGTGGCCACCGGCATCCTCTACCTCGACGCCTCGTTCGAAGACGGCGAGCTCGACGACCCCGAGCTGGCTGAACGGGTGCAGCGCCTGGCGCGCCGCATCGACGACGTGCGCGGCGGCGGCGAGCCGCAGCCGCTGGACATCTGGATGGAGGAGCTGTATCGCCGCGTCTCCGACCGCCAGACCATGGGCAGCGTGGTGCAGGAACTGCGGGCCTCGCTGTCCGAGGTCGAAAAGCAGATCGACCAGTACTTCCGCTCGCCGGCCGACCGCCACCTGCTGATCCCCGTGCCGGCGCAGCTGTCGTCGATGCGCGGCGTGCTCTCGGTGCTGGGCATGGAACAGGCCTCGCAGGCCGCGCTGCACATGCGCGACGACGTCGAGAAGCTCGCGCAGACCGAGGTCGACCCGCAGCGCGCCATCCAGACCGGCACCTTCGACCGCCTGGCCGACAACCTGGGCGCGCTCAGCTTCCTGATCGACATGCTCAGCGTGCAGCCGCAGCTGGCCAAGTCGCTGTTCCGCTTCGATCCCGCCACCGGCAGCCTGAGCGCGGTGATGGGCCAGACGGAACGTGTTTCGGCCTTTGCGCAGCTCGACGAAGCGCCGGCGCCCACCACCGCCCCCGCGCCCGAGCTGCCGCTGCTCGAGCAGGTGCGTGCGCTGGGCGAAGCCGCGCTGCAGCAGCAGGTCGGCGACGAGGCCCTGGCGCGCGACGCGGAACGCCTGGCCCAGCAGGCGCTGGCCGCCGACCAGCCTGAACTGGCGCGCCTGCTCGGCAGCGCCCACAGCGGCCTGCGCCACAACCCCGACGCCGAAGCGCGCCGCGCGCTGCGCGCCGAGCTCGGCGCTGCCGTGGCCGGCCTGGGCGTGCGCCCGGTCGAGGCGCTGCCGCCGCCGGCCCCCGTGCCCCCGCCCAAGCCCGCGCCGCTGGGCGGCACCGGCCTGGAAGACGACGTGGAGATGCGCGACATCTTCATCGAGGAAGCGCGCGAGGTCGTCGGCGACGCCAACGCCGCGGTCGACCGGCTGACCCAGGCGCCCGACAGCGCCAACGACATGACCACCGTGCGGCGTGCCTTCCACACGCTGAAGGGCAGCTCGCGCATGATCGGCCTGCGCGATTTCGGCGACGCCGCCTGGTCCTGCGAGCAGCTCTTCAATGCGCGGCTCGCGCAGGCTCCGCACATGGACGGCGCTTTGCGCGGCGTCACGGAGCAGGCGCTGGCCTACCTGGGCGACTGGGTCGAGGCCATCGCCGCAGGCCGCGATGGCGGTCACCGGTCGGCCGACGTGACGCGCGCCGCCGACGCGCTGCGCCTGGACGGGGCGACCTTGGCCATCGCCGTGCCGGCTGCCGCAGCGGCGCCCGAGCCGGTGGCGGCGGTGGACGACACGGCGGCCGCCGTGCCGCAGCCGGCTGCGGCCGAAGCGCCGTGGCTCGAGCTCGACCTGCCGGACGAGGACGCCGTGGCAGCCACGGCCGCCCAGCCGCCGGTCTCCGACATGCTGACTGCCGCGCTGGAGGCCTTGCCCGACGCCGCGGCCGAGCCCGAAGCCGAACCCGATTTCGACCTGTCGCTCGACTTCGACGACGAGCCGCTGGCCACCGCGCCGGCGCAGTCGCTCACCGATCGCCTGCCGGACCTGCCCAGTGCCGCCGACCTCGACCTCGACCTCGACGCGGGTGAACCGGCGACGGGCGCCGCAGCGTCCGACGAGGCGGTGTTCGATCTGAACCTGGGTGAATTCGGCGCGCCGGCTGCGGATCTGTCCGCCCGTTCCGAGGCCGTGGATCTGCCGCTGGACGAACCGCTGCCCGCGACCGGGCTGGACCTGCCGGCCGACAGCGGCGTCGACACGATCGAGATCGATCTGGCCGACCTGGACATCGACTTCGGCGTCCTGCCCGACGCCGCGCCCGCATCCGCACCCGAGGCCGCTGCCGAGCCGGCGCCCTTCGAAGCCAGCGACGCGCCCGAAGCCCAGGACTCGGCCGGCACGCTGGATGCCGCGGTGGAAGCCGACGAGCAGGTCAAGCTGATCGGGCCGCTGCGCATCAGCATCCCGCTGTTCAACATCTACCTCAACGAGGCCGACGAGCTGTCGCGCCGCCTCGTCACCGAGCTGGCCGAGTGGGCCGTGGAGCACGAGCGCCACCCGGTATCGGACACCGCCGTGGCGCTGGCGCATTCGCTGGCCGGCAGTTCGGCCACCGTCGGTTATGCCGATCTGTCGGCGCTGTCGCGGGCGCTCGAGCACGCGCTGATGCGCTCGGCCGCTGCCGGCCATGGGCGCCCGGGCGAGGCGGCGCTGTTCACTGAAGCGGCCGAAGAGATCCGCCGTCTGCTGCACCAGTTTGCGGCCGGCTTCCTGCGCCCGGTCGAGCCTGCCTTGATGGAGCAGCTGGCCGCGCACGAGCGGCTGCCGCAGCCTGCCGAGCAGCCGCCGGCCGAGCCCGACACCGGATCCGGCGCCGAGCTGGCCTACGGCGGCGGCGCGTCCGGCAGCGCCGAAGGTTTTGCCGACGACCTGGACATCGACGCGGTCGACGCGATCGACGCCGAGCTGTTCCCGATCTTCGAGGAAGAGGCCGACGAGCTGCTGCCGCAGTTGCACAACCGCCTGCGCGAGTGGCACGACCACCCGGGCAACCCCGGCGCACCGGCGGCCTGCATGCGCACGCTGCACACCTTCAAGGGCGGTGCCCGCCTGGCCGGCGCGATGCGGCTGGGCGAAATGGCGCACCGGCTCGAAACCGGCATCGAGCACCTCAGCGCGCAGGACGAGATCCATGCCGCCGAGATCGACCCGCTGCTGTCGCGTGCCGACGCCATGCGCGCCGCCTTCGACGCGCTGCGTCAGGGCGGCCCGGCACCCGCACCGGTGGCCGCCGCGCTGGCGCCCGAGCCGATGCCCGCGCTGCAGGCCGTGCTGGAGCCGCTGGAGGCGATCGACCTCGATCTCGACCTGGCGTCACAGGCGGAGCCGCCGGTGGCCGAGGCCGACACCGCTGCCAGCGCCGTCGAGGCCACCGTGACCCTCGACGGGCCCGGCGGCAGCCCGCTCTCCGACACCGACACCCGCGCCGAGACCCTGGCCGCCGACGCGACCGAACCGGCTGCAGCCGCCGCCGGTGAAGCCGCCGCCGTGGCCGCGCCCGTCATCGACTGGAGCCGTTTTGCCGCCAACGCCGACGCGCCGACCGCCGTCGCCAGCGACAAGCCCGCCGGCAGTGCCGCCGCGGTGCGTGTGCGCGCCGGGCTGCTGGACCGCCTGGTCAACGCCGCCGGCGAGGTCAGCATCACGCGCTCGCGCATCGACAGCAACGTCAAGCAGCTGCAGGGCTCGCTGGGCGAGCTGACCGACAGCCTGGAGCGCATGCGCCGCCAGCTGCGCGACATCGAGGTGCAGGCCGAGACGCAGATCAGCAGCCGGCTGGAAGCCGCGAAGGCCGCGTCGCAGACCTTCGACCCGCTGGAGATGGACCGCTTCACGCGCTTCCAGGAGCTCACGCGCTTCATGGCCGAGTCGGTCAACGACGTGGCCACGCTGCAGCGCAGCCTGCAGCGCACGCTGCAGTCGGCCGAAGACGAACTGGCCTCGCAGGCGCGCCTGACGCGGGAGCTGCAGGACGACCTGCTGCGCACGCGCATGGTCGAGTTCGAGAGCATGGCCGACCGCTTCTACCGCACCGTGCGCCAGGCGGCCAAGGAAACGGCCAAGACCGTGCGGCTGGACATCGTCGGCGGCAGCATCGAAATGGACCGCGGCGTGCTGGAGCGCATGGCCGGCTCCTTCGAGCACCTGCTGCGCAACAGCGTGGCGCACGGCGTGGAACTGCCGGCCGTGCGCGAGCAGGCCGGCAAGGCCGCCGGCGGCACGATCACCGTGACCGTGTCGCAGTCGGGCAACGAAGTGGCGGTGGACGTGGCCGACGACGGCGGCGGCCTCGACCTGGCGCGCATCCGCCAGCGTGGCGTGGAGCGTGGCCTGCTGGCACCCGAGTCGCAGCCCGGCGACGACGAACTGGCGCAGCTGATCTTCGCGCCCGGCTTCAGCACCGCCGAAACCGTGACCGAGCTCGCCGGCCGCGGCGTCGGCCTGGACGTGGTGCGTGCCGAGGTCAACGCGATGGGCGGCCGCATCGAGACGCGCAGCGAACCCGGCCAGGGCACGCGCTTCCGCCTGCTGCTGCCGCTGACCACCGCGGTGACGCAGGTGGTGATGCTGCGCTGCGGCGCCACCACGGTGGCCGTGCCCTCGCCGCTGATCGAACTGGTGCGCCGTGTGCCCACCGCCGAGGTGGAGGCGGCGTACGCGAGCGGCCGGCTGCCGTTTGCCGGCGAGGCGCTGCCGTTCTTCTGGTTGTCGTCGTTGCTGCAGGTGGGCACACGCGGGCCGGCCACCGGCCGCACGCAGAGCGTGGTGATCGTGCGCAGCGCGGCCCAGCGTGTGGCGGTGCACGTCGACGAGGTGCTGGGCAACCAGGAAGTGGTGGTCAAGAACGTCGGGCCGCAGCTGTCGCGCCTGCCGGGTCTGGCCGGCCTGACGCTGCTGCCCTCGGGCGCCGTGGCGCTGATCTACAACCCGGTGGCGCTGGCCACGGTTTATGCCGATGGCGCCCGCGCGCTGGCGGCCACCGAAGGCCGGACCGACGCCACCGCGGCGCTGCCGGCCCCCGCCGCCGAGCAGGCGCCGATGGTCATGGTGGTCGACGATTCGCTCACGGTGCGCCGCGTCACGCAGCGCCTGCTGGTGCGCGAGGGCTACCGCGTCGTCACCGCGAAGGACGGCCTGGACGCGCTGGAACGGCTGGCCGAGGAGCGGCCGGTGGTGCTGCTGTCCGACATCGAGATGCCGCGCATGGACGGCTTCGACCTCGTGCGCAACGTGCGCGCCGACCCGCGGCTGCAGGGGCTGCCGGTGGTGATGATCACCTCGCGCATCGCGCAGAAGCACCGCGACTACGCGGCCGAACTGGGCGTCGACCACTACCTGGGCAAGCCGTACTCGGAAGAAGAGCTGCTGTCGCTGGTGGCGCGCTACGTGCTGGCGCAGGCGGTGCCGTGAACACGGCTGCCGCGTCACGCTGCCCGGCACGGTGCTGCCACCGGGTTTTCCGCTGAAAGAGCGCCATGTCCAGAGTCGTCGAACACCTGGCCGATCTGACCGGCTTCCGTGACCGCGATGTGCTCGACGTGACGCTCGTGGGCGCGTTGAAGGACCTGCTGCGCCCGCGGGCGGTGGCCATCTACCGCGCGGTGGGCGAGCCGGGCAGCGAGCGCTGGCTGACGCGCGCGCGGCTGGTGCCGGGCGACCAGACGGCCACGGCCGACCCCCTGTGGGCCGATCCGTCGACGCTGCCGCTGCTGGCGGACTGCCCCGACCGCCAGGCCTGCCTGCTGCGGCAGGAGACCTTGGCGGTGCCGGGCACGCCCGCCATGACCTACTTCCCGCTGACCACCGACCGCGACCCCATCGGCGTGCTCGAGCTGCAGACGGCGCAGGCGCTGAACCAGGAGCAGGTGCGGCTGGTCTGCAGCATCCTGCGCATCTACCGCAACTTCCAGGGCCTGCTCGACTACAGCGAACGCGACACGCTGACCGGTCTGCTGAACCGCAAGACCTTCGACGAGAGCTTCATGCGCGTGGCCGTCGAGCCGCCGCGGGCGCCGGCCGCGCCGCCGGGCGACACCCGCCGGCTGACCCCGCTGGGCAGCGCCTGGCTGGGTGTGATCGATATCGACCACTTCAAGCGCGTCAACGACACCCACGGCCACCTCATCGGCGACGAGGTGCTGTTGCTGCTGTCGCGCCTGATGCGCACCAGCTTCCGCTTCCACGACCACCTCTACCGCTTCGGCGGCGAGGAGTTCGTCGTGCTGATGCGCTGCAGCGAGCCGCACGATGCGGCGCTGGCCTTCGAGCGCTTCCGCGGCAACGTCGAGCGCTACCGCTTCCCCCAGGTGGGGCAGATCACGGTCAGCGTGGGCTTCTCCGAACTGCGGTCGGGCGACACGCCCAGCGAGGGGTTCGAGCGCGCCGACCGCGCCGTCTACCACGCCAAGCAGAACGGCCGCAACCAGGTGGCGCACCACGCCGAACTGGTGGCCCGGGGGCTGCTGGCCGAAGCCGCGCGCGACCACAGCGACGCCGAGCTGTTCTGACGCGCTGACTGCCCGGGGGCGGACCCCGGTGCGACCTGGGGAAAACCCTTTCACTGGGTCGGATAATCAAACGTTTGATTTGTGCGCTTAGACTGCGCACCATGTCGCCGTCAGCCACCCCCCGTTCCGTCAGCACCGCGCCGGGCGCGGGCGCCTCCGCCGAGCCCAGCGAGCCCACCAGGAGCGCCGAGGATGCCCGTGCCCGTTTGCTCCAGGCGGGCCTGAAGCTCTTTGCGCTGCAGGGCTTCAGCAAGACCTCCACGCGCGAGCTGGCCGAGGCGGCCAGCGTCAACGTCGCCTCCATCAGCTACTACTTCGGCGACAAGGCCGGCCTCTACCGGGCCGTGTTCATCGAGCCGATGGGCTCGCCCGAGGACGACATCGCCCGCTACGGCGGCGCCGAGCTGTCGCTGCCCGAGGCGCTGCGCGGCTTCTACGCCGGCTTCCTGGAGCCGCTGCGCCAGGGCGACACGGCGCGCCTGTGCATGAAGCTGCACTTCCGCGAGATGGTCGAGCCCAGTGGCCTGTGGGACGCCGACCCGACCTTCGGCATCCGCGAGATGCACGAGGCGCTGCTGGTGGTGCTGTGCCGCCACTTCGGCCTGGCCACGGCCGACACCGACCTGCAGCGCCTGGCCATCTGCCTGGCTGGCCTGGGCGTGCACATGCACGTGGGCCGCGACATCACCGACCGCCTGGTGCCCGGCATCAACGAGGGAACGGCGGCCATCGACGACTGGTCCGACCGGCTCGTGATGTACGGCCTGGCGATGGTCCAGGCTGAAGTGCAGCGGCGCCAGACGGCCATTGCCGCCAGCCCGTCCGACCCCACTGGAGCTTCTTCGCGATGAACCGTGCCCTGAAGACCACGGCCCCGCTGGCCGCCTTGCTGGCCGTGCTGGCCGGCTGCGCCAGCGTGCCGGCCCCGTCCGCGAAGCCCGCCGCGCCGGCCTCGCTGCCGGCCGCCTGGCAGGCGCCGCTGCCGCACGGCGGCACGGCGGCCGACCTGTCGCGCTGGTGGGCCCGCTTCAACGACCCCGCCTTGCCGGCGCTGATGGACGCCGCGCAGGCCGCCAGCCCCACGCTGGCCTCGGCCCGCGCCCGCATCGAGCAGGCGCGGGCCACCCGCGTGGCTGCCGGGGCCGGCCTGCTGCCGCAGATCGATGCGGTGGCCAGCGGCAGCACCGGCCGCTCGCTGCCCGGCCAGCCGACGACGAGCTCGGCCAGCCTGGGCCTGCAGGCCGGCTGGGAGATCGACCTCTTCGGCGCCGGCTCGGCCGGCCGCGACGCCGCGCAGGCCCGGCTCGAGGGCGCGCAGGCCGGCTGGCACGCCGCCCGCGTGTCGGTGGCCGCGGAGGCCGCCAACACGCTGCTGTCGCTGCGCAGCTGCGAGGCGCAGCTGGTGCAGTCACGCGCCGATGCCGCGTCGCGCGAGGAGACCGCCCGCCTCACCGACCTGAGTGCGCGCGCCGGCTTCACCCCGCCCGCCGATGCCGCGCTGGCCCGCGCCGGTGCCGCGCAGGCGCGCAGCCAGCTGCTGGCCCAGCGGGCGCAGTGCGAGACGCTGGTGAAGGCGCTGGTCGAGCTGACGGACCTGCCCGAGCCCGCGCTGCGCACGCAGCTGGGCACGGCCACCGCCCAGCTGCCCAGGCCGGCGCCGATCGAGCTGACGGCGCTGCCGGCCGCGCTGCTGCAGCAGCGGCCCGACCTGGCCGAGGCCGCGCGCAACGTGGTGGCCGCCGCCGGAGACCAGGCCCAGAGCCAGGCGCGCGAGCGGCCGCGGGTCAGCCTGTCGGGCTCGCTGGCCGCGGCCGGGCTGCGCACCGGCGGTGTCAGCACCAACGGCAGCACCTGGGCCTTCGGGCCGCTGGTCGTGAGCCTGCCGATCTTCGACGGCGGCAGCCGCGCCGCCGCCACCGCCGCGGCGCGCGCCAGCTACGACGAGGCCGTGGCCACCTACCAGGCCCAGGTGCGCCGCGCGGTGCGCGAGGTGGAGACGGCGCTGGTGTCGCTGGACGCCACCGCGCAGCGCGAGGTCGACGCGGCATCGGCCGCCCGCGACTTCGAAGCCTCGCTGCGCGCCACCCAGGCGCGGCAGCAGGGCGGGCTGGCCAGCCTGTTCGACCTGGAAGCGGCACGCCGCAACGCGGTGCAGGCGCAGATCGCGCTGATCGAGCTGCAGCGCGAGCGCAGCGCCGCCTGGATCGCGCTGTACCGCGCGCTGGGCGGGGGCTGGAACGCCGCCGACCTGGCCACCGCTGCCGCGCCCCGCTGAGCGCGGATCCGTCCGCAAGAACAACCCCAAGCCGACCACGCCATGAACATGCCCAAGCTCCCCATTCGCCGCACCCTGTGGGCCGTCGCTGCCCTGCTGGCCGGCGGCGCGGCCGTCGCGCTGGCCGTACACGCCGCCGACGACAAGGCGGCCAAGCCCGGCAGTCCGCCCACCCCGGCGGCCGCCGCGGCCAAGGCCGCGCTCACCGTCACCGCCACCCAGCCGCTGCGCGCCGAGCTGGCCACCGCGCTTTCGGCCAACGGCAACATCGCGCCCTGGCAGGAGGCCGTGATCGGCGCCGAAGGCAACGGCTTCCGACTCGCCGAAGTGCGCGTGAACGTGGGCGATACCGTCAAGCGCGGCCAGGTGCTGGCCACCTTTGCCGCCGACCTGGCCCAGGCCGACCTGGCGCAGAGCCGCGCCGCCGTGGCCGAGGCCGAAGCCACGCTGGCCGACGCCGCCGCCAACGCCCAGCGCGCGCGCGACCTGCAGGCCAGTGGCGCCCTGAGCGCACAGCAGATCAACCAGCTGCTCACCGCCGAGCGCACCGCGCAGGCGCGGCTGGACGCCGTGCGCGCCGCCGTCCAGACGCAGCAGCTGCGCCTGGCGCAGACGCAGGTGCTGGCGCCCGACCACGGCGTCATCTCGGCGCGCAGCGCCACCGTGGGCGCGGTGGTGCCGGCCGGCATGGAGCTGTTCCGCCTGATCCGCCAGGGCCGGCTGGAATGGCGCGCCGAGGTGGCGGCCTCGGAACTGGCCCAGGTCAAGCCCGGGCAGAAGGTGAGCGTGATCGCCGCCGGCGGCGCCACCGTGCCCGGCACCGTGCGCATGGTGGCGCCCACCGTCGACGCGGCCACGCGCAACGGGCTGGTCTACGTCGACCTGCCGCAGCCGGGCCCGATGAAGGCCGGCATGTTTGCGCGCGGCGACTTCCAGATCGGCAGCTCCAGCGCGCTGACGCTGCCGCAGAGCGCGGTGCTGCTGCGTGACGGCTTCAGCTACGTCTTCCGCCTCGGCCCCGACAACCGGGTGGCGCAGGCCAAGGTGACGGTGGGCCGGCGCGTGGCCGAGCGCATCGAGATCACCGGCGGCCTGGACCCCGCGTCCCGCGTGGTGGCCAGCGGCGCCGGCTTCCTGGCCGACGGCGACACCGTGCGCGTGGTCGAAGCCCCGGCGCCGGTGAAGACCGCGGCCACGAAGTAAGCCCGCTGCAGCAGGAGCCCCGAATCATGAACGTCTCTGCCTGGTGCATCCGCAACCCGATCCCTGCCGTGATGCTCTTCGTGATGCTCACGCTGGCCGGCTTGTTGGGCTTCAAGTCGATGAAGATCCAGCAGTTCCCCGACATCGACCTGCCCACGATCAACATCACCGCCAGCCTGCCCGGCACCGCGCCGGCGCAGATGGAAACCGAGGTCGCGCGCAAGATCGAAAACGCCGTCGCGTCGCTGCAGAACGTCAAGAACATCTACACCAAGGTGCAGGACGGCGTGGCCATCGTGACGGTGGAATTCCGCCTGGAAAAGCCCACGCAGGAGGCGCTGGACGACGTGCGCTCGGCCGTCAGCCGCGTGCGCAGCGACCTGCCGGCCGACCTGCGCGACCCCACCATCAGCAAGCTCGACCTGGCCGGCGCGCCGATCCTCACCTACACGGTGGCCAGCACGCGCATGGACGACGAGGCGCTGAGCTGGTTCGTCGACAACCAGGTCACCAAGTCGATGCTCGCCGTGCGCGGCGTGGGCAGCGTGGCGCGTGTGGGCGGCGTCACGCGCGAGGTGCATGTGGACGTGGACCCGGCGCGGCTGCTGGCGCTGAACGCCTCGGCCGCCGACATCTCGCGCCAGCTGCGCGCGGTGCAGCAGGACGCCGCCGGCGGCCGCACCGACGTGGGCGGCATCGAGCAGAGCGTGCGCACCATCGCCACCGTGCAGAGCGCGGCCGAACTGGCGCGGCTGGAGATTGCGCTGAGCGACGGCCGCCGCATCCGCCTGGACCAGGTGGCCACCGTCAGCGACACCGTGGCCGAGCGCCGCAGCGGCGCGCTGCTCAATGGCAAGCCGGTGGTGGGTTTCGAGATCGTGCGCAGCCGCGGCGCCGGCGAGACCGACGTGGCCGAGGGCGTGCGCACCGCGCTGGAGAAGCTGCGCGCAGAGCACCCCGACGTGACTGTCACCGAGGCCTTCAACTTCGTCGACCCGGTGGTCGAGAACTACAACGGCAGCATGATCCTGCTGCTGGAAGGCGCCGTGCTGGCGGTGCTGGTGGTCTGGCTCTTCCTGCGCGACTGGCGCGCCACGCTGGTGGCGGCCACCGCGCTGCCGCTGTCCATCATCCCGGCCTTCGCGGCCATGCACTACCTGTTCGGCTTCACGCTCAACACGGTGACGCTGCTGAGCATGAGCCTGGTGGTCGGCATCCTGGTCGACGACGCCATCGTCGAGATCGAGAACATCATGCGCCACCTGCGCATGGGCAAGACGCCGTACCAGGCGGCGAATCGCCACCACCTTCACGCTGATCGCGGTGTTCCTGCCCACGGCCTTCATGGCCGGCGTGCCGGGCAAGTTCTTCGTGCAGTTCGGCTGGACGGCGGCCATCGCGGTGTTCTTCAGCCTCGTGGTGGCGCGCATGCTGACGCCGATGATGGCCGCCTACATCCTGAAGCCGCCCAAGGGCGAGGACAAGGATCCGGGCTGGATGACCCAGTACATGGGCTGGGCGCGCTGGTGCCTGAAGCACCGCGTGATGACGCTGCTGGCCACCGGCGTGTTCTTCATCGGCTCGTTTTCGCTGGTGCCGTTCCTCCCCACCGGCTTCCTGCCGCCCGACGACCTGAGCCAGACGCAGGTGACCGTGACGCTCCCGCCCGGCAGCACCTACGAGCAGACGCTGGCCGCGGCCGAGCAGGCCCGCCTGCTGGTGGAAAAACACGAACACGTGAAGATGGTCTACACCGCCATCGGCGCCGGCAGCACGGGTGCCGACACCTTCACGCCCGGCGGCGGCGTGCCCGAGGTCACCAAGGCCACGCTGACGATCAACATGACGCACCGCTCCGACCGCGGCGGCACCAGCAAGCAGGCCATCGAGACGCAGCTGCGCGAGATGCTGGCGGTGCTGCCCGGCGCGCGCGTGAAGGTCGGCTTCGGCCAGAGCGCCGAGAAGTACGTGCTGGTGCTGGCCGGCGAAGACGGCGCCACGCTGGCCGCGCACGCCGCGGTGGTGGAGCGCGAGCTGCGCAGCATCCCCGGCATCGGCGCCGTCACCTCCAGCAGCAGCCTGGTGCGGCCCGAGCTGATCGTGCGGCCCGACGCGGCCAAGGCGGCCGACCTGGGCGTCACCTCGGCGGCCATCGCCGACACGCTGCGCATCGCCACCGCCGGCGACTACGACCAGAGCCTGCCCAAGCTCAACCTGAGCCAGCGCCAGGTGCCCATCGTCGTGCGCCTGCCCCCGGAGGCGCGCACGAACCTGGAGCTGCTGGCGCGCCTGCCGGTGCCGGGCAAGAACGGCCCAGTGATGCTGGGCAACGTGGCCACGCTGTCGATCGACAGCGGCCCGGCGCAGATCGACCGCTACAACCGGCAGCGCAACGTCAACTTCGAGATCGAGCTGAACCAGCAGCCGCTGGGCGACGTGAAAAACGCCGCGCTGGCGCTGCCGAGCCTGCAGAACCTGCCGGCCGGCGTGATCCAGACCGAGATCGGCGACGCCGAGGCCATGGCCGAGCTATTTGCCAGCTTCGGCCTGGCCATGCTGACCGGCGTGCTGTGCATCTACATCGTGCTCGTGCTGCTGTTCAAGGACTTCGTGCAGCCGGCCACCATCCTGGGTGCGCTGGTGCTGTCGATCCCGGGCGCGTTCCTGGCGCTCTTCATCACGCACACCGCGCTGAGCATGCCCAGCATGATCGGGCTGATCATGCTGATGGGCATCGCCACGAAGAACTCGATCCTGCTGGTCGACTACGCGATCATGGCCCGGCGCGACCACGGCATGCCGCGCTGGGACGCCGTGCTCGACGCCTGCCACAAGCGCGCGCGGCCCATCGTCATGACCACCATCGCGATGGCCGCCGGCATGCTGCCCATCGCGCTGGGCCTGGGCACCGACCCGAGCTTCCGTGCGCCGATGGCGATCGTGGTGATCGGCGGGCTGATCACCAGCACCTTCCTGAGCCTGCTCGTGATCCCGGTGCTGTTCACCTATGTCGACGACATGATCCAGTGGCTGCAGCGGGCGCTGCGCCGCGGCGCCAAGGCCGCACCGACCACCCCCCAGGAGGCCCCGACATGAGCGCCACGCGCCGCCACTTTCTCCAGCTGTCGGCAGCGGCCTGTGCCGCCGCCGCCGCCGCGGCCTGGCCGTTGCGCGCCGCCGACGGGCCCCGCCCCTTCGACACGCTGGACCTCGACTGGGCGGACGTGGCGCGCCAGCGCCCGGTGCCGGTGCGCCTGTACCTGCCGCAGGCCGGGCAGCCGGTGCCGCTGGTGGTGTTCTCACACGGCATCGGCGGCTCGCGTCGCGGCTACAGCTGGCTGGGCCAGCACCTGGCGGGTCACGGCGTGGCCAGCCTGCACCTGCAGCACGTGGGCAGCGACCGCCAGCTCTGGACCGCCGGCAGCGTGTGGAACCTGATCGGCCGGCTGCAAGATGCGGCCCAGGAGCGCGAGGCCATCGCCCGTGTGCGGGACCTGCGCTTTGCGCTCGACACGCTGCTCACCGGGGAACTCGCCCCACGCTTCGACGAGCAACGCATCGCCGCCGGCGGGCACAGCTACGGCGCCAACACCACGCTGCTGGCCAGCGGCGCGCGTGTGCAGCGCGACGGCAGCCTGATCGAGCTGCGCGACGACCGCGTGCGTGCCGCCATCGTCATCAGCGCCCCGCCGTTCTACGGCGAGGCCGACCCACGGCGCGTGCTGCAATCGGTGACCGTGCCCAGCCTGCACGTCACCGCCACCGAGGACATCATCCGCATCCCCGGCTACTACAGCGGCGCCGACGACCGCGTGGCCGTCTTCGAGGCCACCGGCAGTGCGCGCAAGTGGCTGGCCATGTACGAGGGCGGTTCGCACAGCATGTTCACCGACCGCGCCGGCACCGGCGGCGTGACGCTCAACCCGCTGGTGAAGCAGGCCACACGCGCGCTGGCGCTGGCCTTCCTGCAGGGCGTGTTCGAGGGCGACGAATCGGCGCTGCGCCTGTGGCCGCAGCGGCACGCGGGCATCCTGGCGCGCTTCACGCCCGCGGTGGGCTGATCGCACCGCCCGGCCGCCGGCGGCGGTGCGGTCAGGTGCCCGCTGCCTTGACCACGGCGTAACGCTCCAGCGTGCGCAGGCGCGCCACGTCGTGGGCCACGACCGGCGCCGGGTAGTGCCGGCCCAGTTCCACGTCGGCCGCCAGCAGGTCCACCGGCCGGGCCAGCCAGGGCGCATGGATCAGCTTGTCGGGCAGCTTGGCCAGCTGCGGCAGGTAGCGGCGGATGAAGCGGCCCTCGGGGTCGAAGCGTTCGCTCTGGCTCACCGGGTTGAAGATGCGGAAGTAGGGCTGCGCGTCGCAGCCCGAACTGGCCGCCCACTGCCAGCCGCCGTTGTTGGCGGCGAGGTCGTAGTCGTTCAGGTGCAGCGCGAAGTAGGCCTCGCCGCGCCGGTAGTCGATGCCCAGGTCCTTCGTCAGGAAGCTCGCCACCACCATGCGCAGACGGTTGTGCATGTAGCCGGTCTGGTTGAGCTGGTGCATGGCCGCGTCGACCAGCGGGTAGCCGGTGCGGCCTTCGCACCAGGCGGCGAACAGGGCCTCGGCCGCCTTGCCGCGCTCCCACACGATGGCGTCGTAGGCAGGCTTGAAGGCGTGGCCCACCACACGCGGGTGGTGGTGCAGGATCTGGTGATAGAAGTCGCGCCAGATCAGCTCCGACAGCCAGACCTCGGCGCCGCGCTGGCCGGCCACGGCGCGGCTGTGCGCCTCGCGCGCGAGCTGGCGGATCGACACGGTGCCGAAGCGCAGGTGCGTGCTGAGGTAGCTCGGTCCCTTCACGGCGGGGAAGTCGCGTGTCTCGTGGTAACGGTCGATGCGGTCCAGAAAATCGGCCAGCAGCTCCTGCGCGCCGGCCGGACCGCTGGGCAGGCGCAGGCTGTGCAGGTTGGTGCGCTCGAAGCCGAGGGCCTCGAGCGTGGGCACGCCCGGCAGATCGGCCGGCCGCGGCGCCAGGGCGGAGGCGTGGCGCGCCACCGGGTACGCCTGCAGGTAGTAGGGCTCGCACTTCTTCAGCCACGCATTCTTGTACGGCGTGAAGACCGAAAACGCGCCGCCGCTCTGCGTCAGCACCTCGCTGCGCTCGAAGACCACGTGGTCCTTGCTGGTGTGCAGCGCCACACCCTCGTCGGCGAGCCGCCCGCGCAGCTGCGCGTCGCGCGCCAGCGCGGCGGGTTCGTCGTCGTGGTTGGCGTAGACCGCCTGCACACCCAGCGCGGTGGCCAGCGCGGTGATCTGCTCGGCCGCGCCCCCGTGGCGCACGATCAGGCCCACGCCCTCGATGCCGTGCGACGCGGCCAGCGCGGTCAGCTGCGCATCGACGCCCACGAGGCTGTCGCGGATGAACTCCACGCGGCGGTCGGCCCTGGGCAAAGGGTCGAGGATCGCGCGGTCGAACACGAACACGCACCACACCTGCCGCGCTGCGCGCAGCGCATGGTGCAGTGCCGCATGGTCGTCCACGCGCAGGTCGCGGCGCAGCCAGACGAGCGCGCGGTCCAGCGGCTTGTCCAGCGCGCGGTGGGTGGCACCGGCAGCGGCCGTGCCAGGCGCACGCGAGGGTGCTGGATGGCGGGGCAGGGCGGAGGGTTTGTGCACCCCGCGGAGTGTGCCGCACGGCCTAGAATCGTGCCCATGGCAACGGCCTCGCGCATCGATCTCACCAACCAGTTCCTCATCGCCATGCCTGGCATGGCCGACGAGACCTTCGAGGGCACGGTCGTCTACCTTTGCGAGCACACCGAAAACGGTGCGCTGGGCCTGGTGATCAACAAGCCGATCGACATCAAGCTGAAGAACCTGTTCGAGAAGGTCGAGCTCCGGCTCGACCGCGAGGAACTCGCCGAACAGCCGGTGTACTTCGGCGGCCCGGTGCAGACCGAGCGCGGCTTCGTGCTGCACGAGAAGCGCGGCGAGGGCACGGCGCAGTTCAACAGCACGCTGTCGATCCCCGGCGGCCTGCAGATGACCACCAGCAAGGACGTGCTCGAATCGCTGGCCGACGGCTCCGGCCCGGCGCGCGTGCTGGTCACGCTGGGTTACAGCGGCTGGCAGGCCGGGCAGCTGGAAGAAGAGATCGGGCGCAACGGCTGGCTGACGGTGGACGCCGATCCTGCCGTCATCTTCGACACCCCCATCGAGCAGCGCTACAACCGCGCGGTGGGCCTGCTGGGCATCGATCCTCGCATGCTCTCTCAAGAAGCCGGTCACGCATAACGTGGGCCCCCAAGCTCGTGACTTGAGCCCCCAAGCTCGCTGGCGCTCGCTGCCCCCCGAGGGGGCCGTCCCCCGATGGCCCGGCGAAGCCGGTTCCATGGGGGGAAGCTGGGTCGCGGTGGCGCTGGGCCTGGGCGTCTGAGAAGCGGTGGTCGCGTGGCCTCCATTTCTGTGTTGCTGGCCTTTGACTACGGCGCCCGGCGCGTGGGCGTGGCCGTCGGCAACACGCTGTTGAACCAGGCGCAGCCGCTGACCACCGTGGCGGCCGAGGGGGATGCGCGGTTTGCGGCGCTGCAGCGCCTCATCACCGAATGGCAGCCCAGCGCGCTGGTCGTGGGCGTGCCTTTTCATCCCGATGGCGCGGCGCACGACAATACACTGCGTGCGCGGCGTTTTGCCCGCCAGCTGCACGGCCGCTTCAGGCTGCCGGTGCACGAGGTGGACGAGCGCTACACCACGACCGAGGCCTTGTCGGACGGCGCGCGCGATGCCGATGCGGCGGCTGCCGCGATCATCCTGGACCAGTTCTTCCGCAACCTTCCGCCCGAGCCCGACGATGCTGCAGCTTGACGCCGAATCGCTGTACACCGAACTGCGCGAAGGCGTGCGCCCGCTGCTGCGCGCCGACACGGCGCTGGTCGGCATCTGGAGCGGCGGCGCCTGGCTGGCCGAACGGCTGCAGCGCGACCTGGGCCTGCCCGGCGCGCACGGCGTCATCAGCAGCACGCTGCACCGCGACGACTTCTCGGCGCGCGGCCTCGCCAGCGGGACCGATGCCACCCACCTGCCGTTTGCCATCGACGGCCGCCACATCCTGCTGATCGACGACGTGCTCTACACCGGCCGCACGATCCGCGCCGTGGTCAACGAACTCTTTGATTTCGGCCGCCCGGCCAGCGTGACGCTGGCGGTGCTGGTGGACCGCGGCGGGCGGGAGCTGCCCATGGCGGCCGCCTTTGCCGCCGCGCGTCTGGTGCTGCCGGCCACGCAACGCCTGTCGCTGGCCAAGGCCGACGACGGCGGCTTCTCCTTCACCGTGCGCGAGACCTCTTCCTGATGCTGATGCGCCGCAACCCGCAGCTCAACAAACACGGCGAGCTGATCCACCTGCTGTCCATCGAGGGCCTGCCCAAGGCCGTGCTGACGCAGATCCTCGACACGGCGGGCACCTTCCTCAGCGTCAACGACCGCGACGTGAAGAAGGTGCCGCTGCTGCGGGGCAAGAGCGTGTTCAACCTGTTCTTCGAGAACAGCACCCGCACCCGCACCACCTTCGAGATCGCGGCCAAGCGGCTGAGCGCCGACGTCATCAACCTCGACATCGCGCGCAGCAGCACGGCCAAGGGCGAGAGCCTGCTCGACACCATCGCCAACCTCTCCGCGATGCACGCCGACATGTTCATCGTGCGCCATGCCGAGAGCGGTGCACCGTACCTGATCGCGCAGCACGTGGCGCCGCACGTGCACGTGGTCAATGCCGGTGATGGCCGCCATGCCCACCCCACGCAGGGGCTGCTGGACATGTACACCATCCGCCACTTCAAGAAGGACTTCACGCAGCTCACGGTGGCCATCGTCGGCGACATCGTGCACAGCCGAGTGGCGCGCTCCGACATCCACGCGCTGACCACGCTGGGCGTGCCCGAGATCCGCGCCGTGGGCCCGAAGACGCTGGTGCCCGGCGACCTGGCCGCGATGGGCGTGCGTGTGTGCCACAACATGGCCGAGGGCATCAAGGACGCCGACGTGATCATCATGCTGCGCCTGCAGAACGAGCGCATGAGCGGCGCCATGCTGCCCAGCGCCGGCGAGTTCTTCAAGAGCTACGGCCTCACGCCCGAGAAGCTGGCGCTGGCCAGGCCCGACTGCATCGTGATGCACCCGGGGCCCATCAACCGCGGTGTCGAGATCGACAGCACGGTGGCCGACGGCAGCCACAGCGTGATCCTGCCGCAGGTGACCTTCGGCATCGCGGTGCGCATGGCGGTGATGAGCACGATCGCGGGGAATGCCGCATGAAGATCCTCATCCGCAACGGCCGTGTGATCGACCCCGCGTCGGGCCGCGACGAAATCACCGACCTCGCCATCGCCTCCGGCCGCATCGTCGGCATCGGCCCGGCCGGCGACTTTGCCGCCGACCGCACGATCGACGCCACCGGCCTGGTGGTGGCGCCCGGCCTGGTGGACCTGGCGGCGCGCCTGCGCGAGCCGGGGCAGGAACACGAAGGCATGCTCGAGAGCGAGCTCGCCGCCGCTGCCGCCGGTGGCGTGACCAGTCTCGTCTGCCCGCCCGACACCGACCCGGTGCTCGACGAGCCGGGCCTGGTGGAAATGCTGAAGTTCCGCGCCCGCAAGCTCAGCCGCTGCCGGCTGTTCCCGCTGGGCGCGCTGACGCGCAACCTCGAAGGCCACACGCTGACCGAGATGGCCGAACTCACCGAGGCCGGCTGCGTGGGCTTCTCGCAGGCCGACGTCACGCTCACCGACACGCTGGTGCTGCAGCGCGCGCTGCAGTACGCCGCCACCTTCGGCTACACGGTGTGGCTGCGGCCGCAGGACGCGTGGCTGGGCAAGGGCGTGGCCGCGCAGGGCGCCATGGCCACGCGCCTGGGCCTGTCGGGCGTGCCGGTGATCGCAGAGACCATCGCGCTGCACACCTTGTTCGAACTGGTGCGGGTGAGCAAGGCGCGTGTGCACCTGTGCCGCCTGTCCAGTGCTGCCGGCGTGGCGCTGCTGCGCGCGGCCAAGGCCGAGGGCCTGCCGGTGACGGCCGATGTCAGCATCAACTCGCTGCACCTGACCGATGTCGACATCGGCTACTTCAACGCCGACATGCGCCTGACGCCGCCGCTGCGCCAGGGCGCCGACCGCGACGCGCTGCGCGCCGGCCTGGCCGACGGCACGATCGACGCACTCGTCTCCGACCACAACCCGGTGGCCGAGGACATGAAGAACCTGCCCTTCGGCGAGGCCGAGCCCGGCGCCACGGGTCTGGAACTGCTGCTGAGCCTGGCGCTGCGCTGGGGCGCCGACAGCGGCCTGCCGCTGGCTCGCACGCTGGCCCGCGTGACGCACGACCCGGTGCGTGTGCTGGGCGACGCACTCGGCTCGCTGGCCACCAGCGCCGGCCGCCTGGTGGAGGGCGGCGTGGCCGACGTCTGCGTGTTCGACCCCGGCGCCGACTGGGCCGTCGAGCCGCGCCTGCTGGCCAGTCAGGGCAAGCACACGCCGTTTGCCTTTGCCAGCACCGGCATGGCCTTGCCCGGCCGCGTGCGCGCCACGCTGGTGGCCGGCACGGTGGCCTACGAAGCACCGCCGGTGGTAGCGAGCTGATGCGCAGCGCGGTGGCCGCGTGGCGCCTGCTGCGTGCCGTGCTGCACGTGCTGCACGGCATGGCGGTGATGACGCGCTTTCCGGCGCTGGACGCGGCCGGGCGCCATGCGCGCATCCAATGGTGGTCTGCCGGTCTCGTGCGCGCGATGGGGCTGACGCTGCAGGTCAGCGGCACGCCGCGGCCGGGGGCGACGCTGATCGTCGCCAACCACGTGAGCTGGCTGGACATCGCCGCCATCCACGCTGCCGCGCCGCACGCACGTTTTGTCTCCAAGGCCGACGTGCTGCAGTGGCCGCTGCTGGGCTGGCTGATCCGCGGCGCCGGCACGCTGTTCATCGAACGCGAGCGCAAGCGCGACGCGGTGCGCGTGGTGCATGCCTGTGCCGAGGCGTTGAAAGAAGGCGACACCGTGGCGGTGTTCCCCGAGGGCACCACCGGCACCGGCCCCGACCTGCTGCCCTTCCACGCCAACCTGCTGCAGGCCGCGGTGGCGACCGAGACGCCCGTGCAGCCGATCGTGCTGCGCTTTCACGACACCGCGCGGCCCTTCAGCGAGGCCGTCGTCTTTCTCGGCGAGACCACGCTGCTGCAAAGCGTGTGGCGCGTGGCCTCGGCGCGCGGCCTGGCCGTCAAGGTCGACCTGCTGCCGCCCGTGGGCACGCGCCACGCCGACCGCCGGGCGCTGGCCGAGCACCTGCGTGAACTGATTGCCGAGAGATTGCAACCATGAGCCTGGTGCTGGCCTTTGCCGAAGAGACGACGCTGGCACGGGGGCTGGCCGCGGCGCTGGGCTGGCCGCTGGCGCTGGTGGACGAGCACCACTTCCCCGACGGCGAAACCCGGCTGCGCCTGCCGCCCGAGATGCCCGCTCGCGTGGTGCTGGTGCGCGGCCTGCAGCAGCCCAACGCGAAGCTCGCGCCGCTGCTGCTGGCGGCGGCCGGCGCGCGCGAACTCGGCGCACGCCACCTCACGCTGATCAGCCCGTACCTGGCCTACATGCGCCAGGACATGGCCTTCACGCCCGGCGAGGTGGTGAGCCAGCGCCATCTGGGCGCCCTGCTGGCGACGGCGTTCGAGTGCGTGGTCACCGTCGACCCGCACCTGCACCGCGTGGCGACGATGGACGAGGTGGTGCCCGGCCGCCGCGGCGTGGCGCTGAGCGCGGCTGCGCTGCTGGGCGGCCACGTGGCGCAGCAGGTGCCCGGGGCGCTGCTGCTGGCGCCCGACGAGGAGGCCGGCCAGTGGGTGCGCGCCGCCGCGGCGGCCCACGGGCTGGAGCACGCCGTGTGCCACAAGCAGCGCCACGGTGACCGCGAGGTCGATGTCGCCTTGCCCGATCACGCCGTGGCCGGCCGTGCCGTGGTGCTGCTGGACGACGTGGCCAGCACCGGCCGCACGCTGGCGGCCGCGGCGCGTGGTGCGCTGAGCCGTGGTGCGGCCAGCGTCGACGTGGCGGTGACACATGCGCTGTTCGTGGGTGACGCGCTGGAGCAGGTGCGCGCCGCCGGCGTGCGTCATGTGTGGAGCAGCGACTGTGTGCCGCACGCCAGCAACGCGGTGAGCGTGGTGGGCTTGCTGGCCGCGGCGCTGGCATCCAGTCCGTGAATGCCCCGGCGGCGCCCCCGAAGACGCTGCCGCTGACCAGCGTCGGCGACCTGCTGACACCCGGGGCGCCGCTGCCCTTTCGTGTGCTCGACGGCCAGGGCCGACTGCTGCTCGCGCAGGGCCAGCACATCATGGACGCACGCCAGCTCAAGGCGCTGCTGGAGCGCGGCGCCTGCGTCGTCTACGACGAGGTGCAGGCCGAGCGCGAGGCGCGTGCGCGCGCCGGCGGGGCGGCCGGCCTGGCCGCCAGCACACGCAGGCTGACCTGGTTCGACCGCTGGGAGCGCCATGTCTGGGACATCGACGAGACCCTGCGCGCGCTGGGACGCGATCCGTCGGTCGGCCCGCAGCTGGGTGAACTGGTGACGCAGCAGATGGCGCTGGTGAGCGCCCAGCCCGAAGCCGCGCTGTACACGCTGGTCAGGCAGGACGACCGCCGCTTCGCGCTGTATGCGCTGCTGCATGCCCGCTTCACGGCGCTGGTGGTGCAGCTCACGGCCACGGGGCTGGGCTGGCCCGACGCCAGGCTGCGTTCAGCCGTGGGCGCGGCGCTGACCATGAACGCCCCCATCGTCGAGCTGCAGGCGCGCATGGCCGACCAGGCCGAGCCGCCGACCAAGAAGCAGATGGAGCAGATCCGCGCCCACCCCGCCCGGGCGGCCGAGATGCTGCGCGCCAGCGGCGTGAGCGATGCCGACTGGCTCGCCGCCGTCGAAGACCACCACGAGAAGCCGGGCGGCGGTGGCTACCCGCGCTCGCTCGAGGCGCCGGGCGAGCTGGCGCTGCTGGTGCGGGCCGCCGATGTCTACACCGCCAAGATCAGCCCGCGCGCGTTCCGTGCCGCCATGCCGCCGCAGAGTGCAGCGCGCCAGCTGTTCCAGGAAGACCCGGGCAGCGCCCTCGCCGGTGCGCTGATCAAGGCGGTGGGCATCTATCCGCCGGGCGACCTGGTGCGGCTGAAGAACGGCGAGGCCGGTGTCGTCGTGCGGCGTGCCGGCGCCGGCCTGGAAGTGGCGTTGCTGCTGAATGCACAGAACAAGCCGGTGGCCGGCGCACTTCGCCGCGACACCGCGCAGCCGGAGCTGGCGGTGGCCGGACCGCTGGTCGAGCGCAGCGCCGTGCCGCGCGTGCTGCCCGAGCAGGTCTACGGCCTGCTCTACGCCTGAACGGGGTGCGCTGCGCGCCGCCGGGCCGGCTTCAGGCCTTGCCCTGGCTGGCCACCGCGGCAGCGGCCTTGGCCGCGGCTTCGGCGTCGCCCAGGTAGTAGCTCTTGATGGGCTTCAGCCCCGCATCCAGCTCGTAGACCAGCGGAATGCCGTTCGGGATGTTGACGCCCACGATGTCGGCGTCGCCGATGCCGTCGAGGTACTTCACCAGCGCGCGGATGCTGTTGCCGTGCGCCGCGATCACCAGCCGCTGCCCGGAGAGGATGGCGGGCGCGATGCGCTCGTTCCAGCACGGCATGACGCGGGCCACGGTGTCCTTCAGGCATTCGGTCAGCGGGATCTGCGCCGGCTCGAGCCGTGCGTAGCGCAGGTCGCCACGCTCGCTGCGCGGGTCGCCGGCTTGCAGCGCCGGCGGCGGCGTGTCGTAACTGCGGCGCCAGACCAGCACCTGCTCGTCGCCGTACTGGCGCGCCATGTCGGCCTTGTTCAGGCCTTGCAGCGCGCCGTAGTGGCGCTCGTTCAGGCGCCAGTCGTGCTGCACCGGCAGCCAGGTGCGGTCCATCTCGTCCAGCGCATGCCACAGCGTCCACACCGCGCGCTTGAGCACCGAGGTGTAGGCCACGTCGAACTCGTAGCCGCCCTCGCGCAACAGGCTTCCGGCCTGCCGTGCCTGCGCCACGCCGGTGGCGGTCAGCGGCACGTCGGTCCAGCCGGTGAAACGGTTTTCAAGGTTCCACGTCGATTCCCCGTGGCGGATCAGGACAAGCTTGTGCATGACGCGATTCTATAATTCGGGGTTTTGCACCTGAGCGGCGGCCCCCTTTGAAGTTCTTAGTCGACAACTGGCATCTCTTTCTGGTGGCCTTCGTGTCCGGCGGCCTGCTGGTGTGGCCGCTGGTGCGCAAGGGCGCAAGCGGCTCTGGGGCAGTGAGCACCGGCGAAGCCGTGCGCCTGATCAACCGCGAGAAGGGCGTGCTGATCGACGTCAGCGAGCCGGGCGAATTTGCCGCCGGCCATGCCAACGGCGCGCGCAACGTGCCCGTGGGCCAGATCGAGACCTCCAAGGACCTGCCCAGCAACAAGACGCTGCCGCTGCTGGTGCTGTGCCCCACCGGCGCACGCGCCGGCCGCGCCGCGGCGCTGCTGCGCAAGGCCGGCTACGAGCGCGCCACCGCGGTGGCCGGTGGCACCGCGGCCTGGCGTGACGCCCAGCTGCCCGTGGCCAAGGCGGCCCAGCCGGCTGAAAAGGCGGCTTGAAGCCCTGCGCTGCAAGGCCTTGGCCGAAGCAGCAGAATCGAGCGCTTTCAGGCCCCAGGAAGTGCCCATGAGCCCCGTCAAGATGTACACCACACAGGTGTGCCCGTTCTGCGTGCGCGCCAAGGCGTTGCTCAAGCAGCGGGGTGTCGAGCAGATCGAGGAGATCCGCGTCGATCTCGACCCCGCGCAGCGCGAGCGCATGATGACGCTGACCGGCCGGCGCACCGTGCCGCAGATCTTCATCGGCGACACCCACGTGGGCGGCTGCGACGACCTCATGGCGCTCGATCAGAGCGGCGGCCTGATGCCGCTGCTGGGGCGCTGACCCCGGCGCATCCAGCGCGCCGCGTCGCTTCGCGGCCCGTGCAGCCCGCGTCGGCCCGGATCATCCGGCGGCCCGGTGCCTTGGCAGATAATGCGCGGTTCCGGCCCGGCGCCCGAGAGCCCCGGCCTTTACCCACCCAGAGACCCACCATGGCCGACGAAACCCCCGTGTTCCAGATCCAGCGCATGTACCTGAAGGACCTGTCGCTGGAGCAGCCCAATTCGCCGGCGATCCTGCTCGAGCAGGCGCAGCCCCAGGTCGACATCAACCTGGCGATGGGCGCCGAGCCGGTGACCGACGGCATCTTCGAGGTCACCGTCACCGCGACCGTGACCACCAAGGTCAAGGACAAGGTGCTGTTCCTGGTGGAGGCCAAGCAGGCCGGCATCTTCGAGATCCGGAACGTGCCCGAAGAGCAGATGCAGGGCATCATCAGCATCGTCTGCCCGCAGATGATCTACCCGTATCTGCGCGCCATCGTCTCCGACGTCTGCACGCGTGCCGGCTTCCCGCCGATCCTGCTGACCGAGGTCAACTTCCAGGCCATGTTCGAAGCGCAGCAGGCGCAGGCCGAGGCGCAGGGCAACGGCGGCTCGCGCATCATCACCGGCGCCAACTGAGCCTTGGGCCCCAGGGTGCCGGCCGGGCGGGTGCGATGAAGATCGCGGTGCTCGGCGCCGGTGCCTGGGGCACGGCCCTTGCGCTGGCGGCCTCGGCCGCCGGCCGTGACGTGCTGCTGTGGGCGCGCGACGCACCCCAGGCCCACGACATGCAGCGCGAGCGCTGCAACACCCGCTACCTGCCCGAGGTGCCGCTGCCCGCGGCGCTGGGCATCACGGCCGACCGGGCGCAGGCGCTGGCCCATGCCGAAGGCGGTCTCACCGTCATCGCCACGCCGATGGCTGGCCTGCGCGAGGCGCTGGCCGCGCTGCCGCCGGGCCGTGCGGCGCTGTGGTTGTGCAAGGGCTTCGAGACCGGCACCGGCGCGCTCGGCCACGAGGTGGCGCGCAGCGTGCGGCCGGGCGCGGCCTGCGGCGTGCTGTCGGGTCCGAGCTTTGCGCTCGAGGTCGCGCGCGGCCTGCCCACCGCGCTGGTGGCCGCCAGCGCCGACGCCGAGCTCAGCGCCGCCGCGGTGGCCGCCTTCCACTCCGAGGCCTTGCGTGTGTACACCTCGTCCGACGTGATCGGCGTCGAAGTGGGCGGCGCGGTGAAGAACGTGCTGGCCATCGCCACCGGCATCGTCGACGGCATGCCCGCCGCGGGGCTGAATGCCCGTGCCGCCTTGATCACGCGCGGCCTGGCCGAGATGACGCGCCTGGGCCTGGCGCTGGGTGCGCGCGCAGAAACCTTCATGGGCCTGTCGGGCCTGGGTGACCTGGTGCTCACCGCCACCGGCGCGTTGTCGCGCAACCGGCGCGTGGGGCTCGCACTGGCGGCCGGGCAGCCGCTGGCCGAGGCGCTGCGCTCGCTGGGCCACGTCGCCGAAGGTGTGCCCACGGCGGCGACTGTGCTGCGCCGCGCTCAGGCGCTGGGCGTGGAGATGCCGATCACCGCCGCGGTGGTCGACGTGCTGGAGGGCCGCCTGGCACCGATGCAGGCGATGGCGGCGCTGATGTCGCGCCATGCGCGATCGGAGTTCCCGGCCGGTTGAAGGCCGGGTGGCGGCGGGCCTTCAGCCGCCGCCCGCGTAGCCGTTCTGCCGCCAGGCCTCGAACACCGCCACGGCCACCGCGTTGCTCAGGTTCAGGCTGCGCTGGCCCGGGCGCATCGGCAGGCGCACGCGCTGCGCCGTCGGAAAGCCGTCGCGCAGCGCGGCCGGCAAGCCGGCGGTCTCGCTGCCGAAGACCAGCCAATCGCCGGGCAACCAGCGCAGCGCCTGCATCGGCTGCGAGCCGTGGGTCGTGAAGGCGAAGCAGCGTGCCGGGTCGGGCTGCGCGGCCTGCTGCAGCGCTTCCCAGCTGGCATGGCGTTGCACCTCGGCCCACTCGTGATAGTCCAGCCCGGCGCGGCGCAGCAGCTTGTCTTCCATCGAAAAGCCCAGCGGCTCCACGAGATGCAGCGTGCAGCCGGTGTTGGCGGCCAGCCGGATCACGTTGCCGGTGTTGGGCGGGATCTCGGGCGAGACGAGCACGATGTGAAACATGGCGGGTGGCGTGTGCTGGCTGGGTTTCAGGTCTCGGGGGTGCGCGCCAGCACCCACACATGCACGGCGGCGGCCCCTGCGCGGCGCAGCGTCAATGCGGCTTCGCGCACCGTGGCGCCGGTGGTCATGACGTCGTCGACCAGCGCCACGCGCCGGCCTTGCACCGCGCCGCGCTGCCGCGGGTCGACCATGAAGGCGCTGCGCAGGTTGCGCTGGCGGGCGGCGCGGTCCAGGTCGGCCTGGTGCGCGGTTTCCGCCGGTCGCAGCAGCACGTCGGCGCGCGCCGGCAGCCCGCGCAGGCGCGCCACGCGGCGCGCCAGTTCCCAGGCCTGGTTGTAGCCGCGCTCGGCCAGCCGGCGCGGCGACAGCGGCACCGGCAGCACCAGCGTCGGCGGGTCGGGCTCGTCGGCGGGCCATGCGGCGTGCAGCCGCCGGGCCAGTTCATCGGCGAGCTCCACCGCCGATGCGAACTTGAAGCGTGCAATCAGCGTGTCCCAGGGAAAACCGTAGTCGGCCACGCAGTGCGTGCGCTCGAACGGCGGCGGTTCGTGCAGGCACGCGCCGCAGGCCGGTGCGGCCAGGCCCAGCCGCAGGCCGCAGCAGGCGCAGCGCGGCACGGCCGACGCAAAACGCGTGATGCAGTCCCCGCACAACGCGCCGCGGGTCCATTGGCGGCAGACCTCGCACTGGCCGGGCGCGGCAAGGGGGCGTGCCAGGGCAGGGGACAGCATCGCCTCAATATACTGCCGGCCATGTCGAACCCTGCGCCCGAGCGCAGCGCCCGCCGCGCGCTCGATGCGGCGGCGCTGGCGCGAGTCCACCGGCGTCTTCAGGGCGTCGCCGCCGCATCGCACCCTCCGGGTGTCGAGCCTGCAGCGCCTGCGCCGGTCTCTGCAGATGCGGCGCGACCGGCCCAGGCGCCGTGGCTGCACGGCGAAGCCGCCCGCCGCATGGCCGAGCGGCTGCCGGTCATCAAGCTCAAGCCCGAGCGCATTCTGGACTGGGGTGCGTTCCTGGGCGCCAGCCACGGGGTGCTGGCAAGCACCTACCCGCAGGCGCAGATCACCGCCGTCGAGCCGGACGCGGCGCGGCGCGATGCCACCGCTGCCGCGCAGCAGCGGCCCTGGTGGTCGGCCAGCCGCTGGCTGGGCGCGGTGCCGCAGGCCCTCACGGCCGAGCAGGTGGCGCCGGGCAGCGGTCAGCTGCTGTGGTCCAACATGGGCCTGCACGGCGTCATCGACCCCCAGGCCGAGATGGTGCAGTGGCACCGGGCCCTGGCGGTGGACGGCTTCCTGATGTTCTCCACCCTCGGCCCGGGCACGCTGCGCAGCCTGGGTGCCTTGTACACAGCGCAGGGCTGGCCGCCGCCGATGGCGCCGCTGGTGGACATGCACGACCTGGGCGACATGCTGGTGGAGGCCGGCTTCGCCGACCCGGTGATGGACCAGGAAATGCTGACGCTGACCTGGGCCTCGCCCGGGGCGCTGCTGGCCGAACTGCGCCAGCTCGGCGGCAACGTCGACCCGCGGCGTGCCCCTGGCCTGCGCACGCCGCGCTGGCGCGAACGCCTGTGCGCGCTGCTGGCGGCTGGCGCAGGGCCGGACGGGCGCATCGCACTCGACTTCGAGATCGTCTACGGCCACGCCTTCCGCCCCGCGCCGCGGGCGCGACTGGCGGCGCGCACCGAAGTGCCGCTGGCCGACATGCGTGCCATGGTGCGCAGTGCAGGCCGGCGCGGCTGAGCGGCCTCAATGGGGATACGGGCCTGCGCTAGAATTTGAGGCTCGCGCCGGCGGTGCTTCAAGCGTGGTGGACCACTCCCCACGCTGCCATCCCGCAGTCTCCTCCGACCGCGCCGCCCGCCGAATCCAGCCCACGTTTCCATGTCAGTCACCTTCGCCCCCAGCAACTGGCCCTCGGCCGCGCGTGCGCGGCGTCCGCTCGGGCGCCGCTTGCTGGTCGCGGTGCCGGGCGGCACGGCGCAGGCGGTGCAGTGGCTGTTCAAGCGCAACTGCTCGATCACGCCGCGTCAGCTGGGTGGCGTCTACGCCTCCTTGTGTGCCGTGTCCTTCGTGATCGCGGCTTTTTTCTTCTGGCACGGCGCGCCCTACGTGGCGGCGTTCGCCGGGCTGGAACTGCTGGCGGTGGGCGCGGCGCTGCTGGTGTTTGCCCGTCACGCCGGCGACCGTGAAACGATCACGCTGCTGGGCCGCTCGCTGCTCGTCGAGCAGTGGCACGGCCCCCGCGTCGAGCGCGCCGATCTCGCCGCCGACTGGCTGAGCGTGGAGCCGCAGGCCGGCCAGGGCTCGCTGATCCAGCTGCGCGGCCGTGGCCACACCATCTGCGTCGGGCGCCATTTGCGCCCCGAACTGAGGGCCGCACTGGCCCAGGAACTGCGCCAGGCGCTGCGTCAGGCACCTGTCCGCCAAGAGCCCCAGAATGATTCGAACTGAAGCAAAGACGATGAAGACCATGACCTCTCTTTGGCACCGGCTTTCCCAGCTCACGCTGTCGCTGGGCGTGCTGCTCGGCACGGGTGCGGCCTGGGCGGTGAACGACCTGCCGGGCGGCCCGAAGGTCAACCAGCTCGACCTGCATTCGCCGGTCACCAAGATCGGCGAGCAGCAGGTCTGGCTGCACAACTTCATGCTGATCGTCTGCCTGGTGATCTTCGTCGCCGTGTTCGGCGTCATGTTCTATTCGATCCTGAAGCACCGCAAGTCGGTCGGCCACAAGGCCGCCAACTTCCACGAGAGCGTGTCGGTCGAGATCGCCTGGACGGTGGTGCCGCTGCTGATCGTCATCGCGATGGGCGCGATGGCCACGCGCACCGTGGTGGCCATGAAGGACACCAGCAACGCCGATCTCACGATCAAGGCCACCGGCTATCAGTGGAAGTGGGGTTACGACTACCTCAAGGGCGAGGGCGAAGGCATCGGCTTCCTGTCGACGCTGGACGCGACGCACCGGGTCATGTCCGACAGCGGCAAGCCGCCGCCCACCGACAACTACCTGCTGAAGGTCGACAACCCGCTGGTCGTGCCGGTGAACCAGAAGATCCGCATCGTCACCACCGCCAACGACGTCATCCACGCCTGGATGGTGCCGAGCCTGGGCGTCAAGCAGGACGCCATCCCCGGCTTCGTGCGCGACACCTGGTTCCGGGCCGAGAAGGTGGGCGACTACTACGGCCAGTGCGCCGAGCTCTGCGGCAAGGAACACGCCTACATGCCGATCCACGTGAAGGTGGTGAGCGCCCCCGACTACGCGATCTGGGTCGAGACCAAGAAGAAGGAAATGGCGGCCCTGGCCGACGATCCGACCAAGGAGTGGAAGCTCGAGGAACTGCTGGCCCGCGGCGAGAAGGTCTACAACGCCAACTGCGCCGCCTGCCACAAGGCCGACGGCAAGGGCGCCGGCCCGATCAAGGCTCTGGACGGCAGCCAGATCGTGCTGAACGACCCGCAGGCGCAGATCAACATCCTGCTCAACGGCGCCGCAGGCGGCGCGATGCCGGCCTGGAAGCAGCTCTCGGACACCGAGATCGCGGCCGTCGTGACCTACACCAAGAATTCGTGGAGCAACAAGACCGGCAAGCTGGTGCAGCCTGCCGAGATCGTTGCCGCGCGCAAGTAAGCCCTCGTCGGCCACGGAAGGAAGCAATTCAATGAGCGCAGTTCTCGACCACCACGGTCATCACGCCGACGATCACGCCCACGGGCCGCTGCGCGGCTGGCGGCGGTGGCTGTATGCCACCAACCACAAGGACATCGGCACGATGTACCTGTTGTTCAGCTTTGCGATGCTGATGATCGGTGGCACGCTGGCGCTGGGCATCCGCGCCGAGCTGTTCCAGCCCGGCCTGCAGTACGTGAACCCGGAGCTCTTCAACCAGCTCACCACGATGCACGGCCTGATCATGGTCTTCGGCGCCATCATGCCGGCCTTCGTGGGCTTTGCGAACTGGATGATCCCGCTGCAGATCGGCGCGTCGGACATGGCCTTCGCGCGCATGAACAACTTCAGCTTCTGGCTGATGATCCCGGCCGCGATGATGCTGGCGGGCTCGTTCTTCATGCCCGGTGGCGCGCCCGCCGCCGGCTGGACGCTCTACGCGCCGCTGACGCTGCAGATGGGCCCCAGCATGGACGCCGCGATCTTTGCGCTGCACATCCTGGGTGCGAGCTCCATCATGGGCTCCATCAACATCATCGTCACCATCCTCAACATGCGCGCGCCTGGCATGACGCTGATGAAGATGCCGCTGTTCTGCTGGACCTGGCTGATCACGGCCTATCTGCTGATCGCGGTGATGCCCGTGCTGGCCGGTGCCATCACGATGACGCTGACCGACCGCCACTTCGGCACCAACTTCTTCAACCCCGCCGGCGGTGGCGACCCGGTGATGTACCAGCACATCTTCTGGTTCTTCGGTCACCCCGAGGTCTACATCATGATCCTGCCGGCGTTCGGCATCGTGAGCGCCATCATCCCGGCGTTTGCGCGCAAGCGCCTGTTCGGCTACACGTCCATGGTGTACGCCACGGCGTCGATCGCCATCCTGTCCTTCATCGTGTGGGCTCACCACATGTACACCACCGGCATGCCGGTCACCGGGCAGTTGTTCTTCATGTACGCGACGATGCTGATCGCGGTGCCCACGGGCGTGAAGATCTTCAACTGGATCGCCACCATGTGGCAGGGTTCGATGTCCTTCGAGACGCCCATGCTGTGGGCCGTGGGCTTCATCTTCGTGTTCACGATGGGCGGCTTCACCGGGCTGATCCTGGCGATGGCGCCGATCGACATCCAGCTGCAGGACACCTACTACGTCGTGGCCCACTTCCACTACGTGCTGGTGGCCGGCTCGCTGTACGCGCTGTTTGCCGGCGTGTACTACTGGGGCCCGAAGTGGACCGGCGTGATGTACTCCGAGACCCGCGGCAAGATCCATTTCTGGGGTTCGCTGATCTCCTTCAACATCACGTTCTTCCCGATGCACTTCCTGGGTCTGGCCGGCATGCCGCGTCGTTATGCCGACTACCCGATGCAGTTCGCCGACTTCAACATGATCGCGTCCGTCGGCGCCCTCGGCTTCGGTCTGATGCAGGTGTACTTCTTCGTCTTCGTCGTCATCCCGATGATGCGCGGCCAGGGCGAGCCGGCGCCGCAAAAGCCCTGGGAAGCCGCTGAAGGCCTGGAATGGGAAGTGCCGTCGCCGGCGCCCTGGCACACCTTCGAGACCCCGCCCAAGCTCGACGCCACCGCCACGCGCGTGGTGGGCTGAAGGAGCACGCCGCCATGGCATCGACACCGCAACAACGCAAGGCCAACCTGCGGCTCGCGCTGATCCTGCTGTCGATGGTGGCGGTGTTCCTGATCGGCTTCGTCGCGAAGATCGTGTATTTCGGACCGAATTGACTGAACCTCGCCAACCTGTGAGCCCACCATGAACCGCGCCGCGCTCCTTCTCGCCGACAACCGCCGCATGCTGGGCAAGCTGGTGATCGTGGCCGGCGTCATGTTCGGATTCGGCTATGCGCTGGTGCCGATGTACCGCGCCATCTGCGAGGCGCTGGGCATCAACGTGCTGTCGCTGTCGGAGCAGCGCGTGGCCACGGGCAGCTGGACCGGCCGCAAGGCCGCCGGCAACACGCAGGTCGACACCAGCCGCTTCGTCACGGTCGAGTTCGACGCCAACTCACGCGGACCCTGGGATTTCAAGCCCGCGCAGCGCTCGCTGCAGGTGCATCCGGGCGAGATGGCCACGGTCATGTACACGTTCAAGAACGTCCAGAACCGCACGATGGCTGCGCAGGCGATCCCCAGCTACGCCCCGCGCCAGGCCAGCCCGCATTTCAACAAGCTCGAGTGCTTCTGCTTCAACGAGTACACGCTGGCCGCCGGTGAGGCGCGCGAGTGGCCGGTGGTCTTCATCATCGACCCGAAGCTGCCCAAGGACGTCGGCACGATCACGCTGTCCTACACGTTCTTCGAGGTCGGCGGCAAGGTCCCCGCGGCGCCGACCGCCCCGCTGGGCGGGGTCGCACCGCGGCCGGTGGCCGCAGGCCTGCCTGCCTGACCAGCCGGGCACGAGCATCGGCACCCGACCGGCACATGAGTCACGTGGACAAGAACAAGCACCCGACCGGTGAGCCGCGAGTCACGCGGCGTCCCCTGTCGGCGTTGCAGACCATGCGCGCGGTGGCCTGGTCGTTCCTGGGCATCCGGCGCGCGTCCGGGCTCGAGGATGACGTGCAGAAGCTCAATCCGGTGCACGTGGTCATCGGCGGCCTGCTCGGCGCCGCCGTGTTCGTGGGCGCCGTCGTCCTGCTCGTGCGCTGGGTCGTCACAAGCGGTGTGGCCACCTGAGCCGCACCGCCACCAAGATTTTTGAGGGTTCGAGGAGAGAGTTCCAGATGTCAGCAGCTACACCCGCGGGCCAGACCCCGTACTACTACGTTCCTTCGCCGTCACGCCATCCGGTGCTGGCGGCATTCGGTCTCTTCCTGGTGATCCTGGGCGCAGGCCAGTGGATCAACGGCGCCGGCTGGGGCGCCTACGTGCTGCTGGCCGGCATGGCCGTGTGGCTGACCGTGCTGTACCAGTGGTTCAGGGAGGCCATCTCCGAGAGCGAGGGCGGCCTTTATTCCGACCGCATCGACGTGTCCTACCGCTGGAGCATGAGCTGGTTCATCTTCAGCGAGGTGATGTTCTTCGCGGCCTTCTTCGGCGCGCTGTACTGGGCTCGCGTGCACTCGGTGCCGATGCTCGGCAACCTCGACCACCAGATCCTCTGGCCCGACTTCAAGGCCATGTGGCCCAGCGCTGGTGGCGGCATCACCGCATCGCCGGCCGGTACCGTGGAGCCGTTTTCCGTCATCGGCCCCTGGCCGCTGCCCACCATCAACACCGCGCTGCTGCTGACCTCGGGTGTGACGCTGACCATTGCGCATCACGCGCTGATTGCCGGCAACCGCGCCAAGACCATCGCCTGGATGTGGATCACGGTGATCCTGGGCGCCACCTTCGTGGGTGTGCAGGCCTATGAATACATCCACGCCTACCGTGACCTGAACCTCAAGCTCACCAGCGGCATCTTCGGCAGCACCTTCTTCCTGCTCACCGGCTTCCACGGCTTCCACGTGCTCGTGGGCATGTTGATGCTGCTGTTCATCACGCTGCGCCTGATGAAGGGCCACTTCACGCCCGAGCGCCATTTCGGCTTCGAAGGCGCGGCCTGGTACTGGCACTTCGTGGACGTGGTCTGGCTCGGCCTGTACTTCCTGATCTACTGGCTGTAAAGACCCGGCCGCACGGCCTCGATGCAAACGCCGCCTTGCGCGGCGTTTGTTCTTTTGTGGCTTACTGCCCGACGGGAAGGCCCGTGGGTCGCACCCACCCCATGTACCAGCTAAGCAGGATGAACAGGAACAGCGCCACCGACAAGCCCACCCGCAGCGCCAGCGCGCGGGCCATGTGCTTGCTGGGGGAGCCGGCCTTGCCGCCGTCGTCTTTCTTGTCGGGCCTGCGCAGCATGAACACACCGGCACTGGCCAAGGCGCCCAGCACCGCCACCATCAGCAACACCATCACCGTTTTCATCGGGCCGGATTATCCGCGGCGGCTCTCACCATGACGCTGAACCGGTGGTTGGTGCTCGCGGCCGCGCTGTTGGTGGCCGGATTGACGGCCCGGCTCGGCCTGTGGCAACTGGACCGCGCAGCCCAGAAGACGCAGCTGCAGCAGGCGATCGACGAACGCACCGCGCTGCCGCTGCTGGCCGGTGATGAATGGCCCACCCACCCGGCGCAGGTGCCCGCGGTGCAGCACCGGCGTACCGCACTGCAGGGCCGCTGGCTGAACGAACAATCCATCTACCTCGACAACCGCCCGATGGCGGGACGGACCGGCTTCTACCTCGTCACGCCGCTGCAGCTGTCCGATGGCAGCGCGGTGCTCGTGCAGCGAGGCTGGGTGCCGCGCGACCTGCTCGATCGCACGCGGGTGCCGCCACCGCCGCCCGCACCCGGCGACGCCGCGGTCCGGGTGCAGGGCCGCATCGCCCCCGCGTTGGCCCGGTTGTACGAGTTCGACGCGGCGGCCTCGGGTCCGATCCGGCAGAATCTGCCGCTCGAGGCGTACGCAAGCGAAACCCGCCTGCCGCTGCGCCCGTGGGTCCTGATCCAGGACAGCACCGCCGACACGCCGCCCGACGGTCTGTTGCGGCAGTGGCCGGCCCCCGACGCGGGCGTGGCCAAGCACCATGGCTATGCCTTCCAGTGGTTTTCTCTCAGCGCGCTGACGATCGGTCTTTATGTCTGGTTCCAACTCATCCGCCCGCGGCGGCGCTCCGTCCGGGCCGGTGGCCGATGAGCCACTGTCCTTCGCGGTCCACAGCATGAACGGGCCCGATCTGCGCGACCCTCAGCAGGGCGCGCAGCGCAGCACCAAGGGCGGCCGCATCAAGATGATGCTGGTGCTGCTGGTGTGTGCAGCCCCGGTGATCGCGTCGTACTTCACCTACTTCGTGATCCGGCCCGAGGGCCGCACCAACTACAGCAGCCTGATCCTGCCCTCGAAGAGCCTGCCCGACCTGCCGCTGCAGGCGCTGGACGGCAGCACCGTCAAGGCCTCGTCGCTGCGTGGCCAGTGGCTGCTGGTGGCGGTGGGCCCTTCGGCCTGTGATGCGGCCTGCGAGAAGCGCCTGTTCATGCAACGCCAGCTGCGCGAGATGCTCGGCCGCGAGCGCGACCGCGTCGACAAGGTCTGGCTCATCACCGACACCGGCGCGCTGACGCCCGCGCTGCGAGAGGCCCTGGGCGGCAACGCGCCGGTGACCACGCTGCGCGTGCCGGCCGAGGCGGTGGCCGCCTGGCTGGCTGCGGACGAAGGACGCAAGCTGCAGGATCACCTGTACCTCGTCGACCCGATGGGCGAGTGGATGATGCGCGTGCCTGCCGATCCGGAACCCAATCGTGTCAAGCGCGACCTGGATCGTGTGCTGCGCGGCTCGGCCAGCTGGGACCAGGCCGGGCGCTGAGGCTCGCGCCGTCCGACCCCAGCACCCGTCACCCGCTTCCGCACTGCACCGCATCCATGGACGGCACCCAGCAAGCCCTGGTCGACCTCGCGCCGCTCGCGCGCCTGGCGCTGCTGGCGCTGGCCATCGCCGCGCTGCCGCTGTCGTGGCTGTGGCTGCGCCAGCGCGGCAGCGACACGCGGGCCCGCCTTGCGGCGCTGACCGCGATCACGCTGTTCCTGACCTTCGACCTGATCGTCTTCGGCTCCTTCACGCGCCTCAGCGACTCGGGCCTCGGCTGCCCCGACTGGCCGGGTTGCTACGGCGAGGTCAGCCCCTTCGGCGCCCGGCAGGACATCCACGCCGCGCAGTCGGCAGCGCCGGGCGGCCCGGTGACCTGGTCCAAGGCCTGGATCGAGATGATCCACCGCTACCTGGCCATGACGGTGGGCGTGCTGATCCTCGTGATGGCGGTGGCCAGCTGGCTGGCCCGCCGGCGTCTGCCGTTTTCGCCCTGGTGGCCCACGCTGACGCTGGTCTGGGTGCTGGTGCAGGGCCTGTTCGGCAAGTACACGGTGACGCTGAAGTTGTACCCGGCCATCGTCACGATGCACCTGCTGGGTGGCCTGATCCTGCTGGCGATGCTGGCCGTGCAGCACGTCGGTTTCAAGCAGCAGTACCTGACGCTCGCGCCGGCCGTGCGGCGGGGCGCCTGGGTGGTGGCGGGCCTGCTGGCGGTGCAGCTGGCACTGGGTGGCTGGGTCAGCACCAACTATGCGGTGCTGGCCTGCACCGGCTTCCCGCAGTGCAATGGCCAGTGGTGGCCCGAGATGGACGTGGCCGGTGGCTTCTCGGCCGTGGCGCTGGGCGAAGCCGGTGCGCAGGGGCACCGCACGCTGGCGTCGCTGGTGGCCATCCACATGGCGCACCGGCTGATGGCGGTGGTGGTGACGATTGCGCTGCTGGCGCTGGCCTGGGCGTTGTGGCGCCGCCGCGCCGCCGTGCCGGCGCTCGGCCGCTTCGGCGTCGCGCTGACGCTGCTGCTGCTGGGCCAGGTGGCCAGCGGCCTGTCCAACGTGGTGCTGGGCTGGCCGCTCGTGGCGGCGCTGGCTCATTCGGCCGGCGCCGCCGGCCTGGTGCTGGTGCTGACGCTGTTGCTGGCGCGCACCGCGCCGCGTGTCGGTGCCCCGGCGCCGGCCGCCGTGGCCTGGGCTGCCTAGAATCGCACCCTCCCGAGCCATGGCCCAGACCCTCACCGCCCCCAGAACCGCCGCCACCGTGTGGAGCCAGTTCTACGCCCTCACCAAGCCGCGCGTGGTGCAGCTGATCGTCTTCTGCGCGCTCATCGGCATGCTGCTGGCCGAGCCCGGCTGGCCCGACTGGCGGCTGGCGGGCGCGGCCACCGCCGGCATCTGGCTGGTGGCCGCGGCGGCTGCGGCCTTCAACTGCCTGGTCGAGCAGCAGATCGACCGCCGCATGCAGCGCACCGCCTGGCGACCCACCGCCAAGGGCGAGCTGTCCACGACGCAGGCGCTGGTGTTCTCGGCCGTGTTGTGTGCCGCCGGCAGTGCCGTGCTGTATTTCTGGGTCAACCCGCTGACGATGTGGCTGACCTTCGCCACCTTCGTGGGCTACGCGGTGATCTACACCGTGGTGCTGAAGCCGATGACGCCGCAGAACATCGTCATCGGCGGCGCTTCTGGCGCCATGCCGCCGGTGCTGGGCTGGGCCGCGATGACCGGCACGGTGGGCCACGAGGCGCTGATCCTGTGCCTGATCATCTTCCTGTGGACGCCGCCGCACTTCTGGGCGCTGGCGATGTACCGCGTGGAGGACTACCGCAAGGCCGGCCTGCCGATGCTGCCCATCACGCACGGCCAGGAGTTCACGCGGCTGCAGGTGCTGCTCTACACGATCGTGCTGTTCGCGGCCACGCTGCTGCCCTTCGTCTTCCGCATGAGCGGGCCGCTGTACCTGGGCGTGGCGGTGATCCTGGGCGTGGGCTTCATCGCCTACGGCTGGCAGCTGTGGCGTGATTACAGCGACGCGCTGGCACGGCGCACCTTCCGTTTTTCGATCTGGCACCTGTCGCTGCTGTTCGCGGCGCTGCTGATCGACCACTACCTGAGCCCATGGCTGTTTCCCGTCGCTCCCTGATCCTGGCCGGCCTGGCCACGCCCTGGCTGGCCGCCTGCGACCGCGCCCCGGGTGGCGGCGCGGCGTTCAAGGCCGTCGACATCACCGGCGCCGACTACGCGAAGGACTTCGACCTGCCCGACGCGTCGGGGCAACGCCGCCGCCTGGCCGACTTCAAGGGCAAGGTCACGGTGGTGTTCTTCGGCTTCACGCAGTGCCCCGACGTCTGCCCCACCACGATGCTGGAGCTGGCCGCCGTGAAGAAGGCGTTGGGCGCGGATGGCGATCGGGTGCAGGGCGTCTTCATCACCATCGATCCCCAGCGCGACACGCCCGAACTGCTCAAGGCCTACGTCGACAACTTCGGCGGCGGCTTCGTCGCGCTGCGCGGTACACCCGAGGAAACGCAGGCCGTGGCCAAGCACTTCAAGGTGTTCTACGCCAAGGTGCCGGGCAAGACCGAGACCAGCTACTCGATGGACCACACCGCGGCCAGCTACGTGTTCGACGCGCAGGGCCGCGTGCGGCTGTTCACGCGCTACGGCACCGGTGCCGAGGCGCTGACGCACGACCTCAAGCTGCTGCTGGCCCAGGGCTAGGGCCGGCTGCGGCCGCTGGTCAGGCCAGCGCCTTGCGCATCTTCTTCAGCGCCGCCACCTCGATCTGGCGGATGCGCTCGGCGCTGACGCCGTATTCGGCTGCCAACTGGTGCAGCGTCATGCCGCCGGAGCTGTCGTCGTTGACCTTCAGCCAGCGCTCCTCGACGATGCGCCGGCTGCGCTCGTCCAGCACCGCCAGTGCGCTGCCGATGCCGTCGGTGCCGAGCCAGTCGCGGTGCATGGCTTCGATGCGCTGCGTGGGCTCCTGGGTGTCGTCGGCCAGGTAGGCGATGGGGGCGTAGCTTTCTTCGCCGTCGTCGGTCTGCGGCTCCAGCGCCACGTCGCCGCCCGACAGTCGGGTTTCCATCTCGATGACTTCTTCGGGTTTGACGTTCAGCTCACGCGCCACATGGGCCACCTCGGCCGGTGTCAGCGTGTTGCGGAAGGTCTCGGCGCCGGCATCCTCCCCGTGGGCCTGCTTCAGGCCCTGCTTGCGCTGGGCCTTGGTGGTGGCCACCTTCACCATGCGCCAGTTCTTCAGGATGTACTCGTGGATCTCGGCCTTGATCCAGTGCATGGCGTAGCTGACCAGCCGCACGCCCTGCTCGGGATCGAAGCGCTTGACGGCCTTCATCAGGCCGACATTGCCTTCCTGGATCAGGTCGCCTTGCGGCAACCCGTAGCCCATGTACTGGCGCGAGATCGACACCACCAGCCGCAGGTGCGACAGCACCAGGCGTCCGGCCGCCGTCACGTCGCCCTGGTCGCGCAGCGAGCGGGCGAGTTCCACCTCTTCGGTGGGCGTCAGCATCGGCATGCGGTTGACGGCCGAGACGTAGGCGTCCAGATTGCCCAGCGAGGGCACCAGGGACCAGGGGTCACGGACGGACAGGGCGGTGGGGTGGGCAGCGTTCATGGGGATTCGGATTTCCTCCGGGGCAGCAAGTTCCGGCAAATATTAGCACTCTCACCCGAGGAGTGCTGACAACCTGCGCCGGCCTTGAGCGCAATCAGGGCAAGCGCACAAATCGCCACGCTGGAGTGGTTGCTTACATTCCCCAGCGCGTGTCCGCCGCCTCCAGCGCGTCGTCCACCAGCGGCAGGAACGCCGCCACGTCCAGCGGCTTGGTCACGTAGTGCAGCGCGCCCAGGGTCAGCGCCTGCTCCATGTGGCCGGGGGTGGCGTCGGCCGAGACCACGATGACCGGGATCTCGGCCACGGTGTCGTCCTGCTTCAGGTGGCGCAGCAGTTCCAGGCCGCTGATGTCGGGCAGGTGCATGTCCAGCAGGATCAGGTCGGGGCGGTCGCGGCGGATCGCGCTCAGTCCGTCCAGCCCGAGCATCGACGTGCGCAGCACGACCTGCGCGCGCTGCGCCAGCACACCGCGCATGACCTCGATGTTGGTCTCGTTGTCCTCGACGTAGTGCACATGCCGGTGCTGGTAGGGCGCCGGCGAGGTCTCGCTGTAGTGCTGCGGCGGCCGCTCGGCCTGCTCGGCGGCGGGCAGGGACAGCGTGAAGGTGGAGCCGACGCCTTCGCGGCTGGTCACCGTGATGCGGCCGCCCATCAGCTCGCTCAGGCGGCGCGAAATGACCAGGCCGATGCCGGTGCCCTCGATCGCGCTGTTCTCGCGGCCGAGTCGGTTGTAGGGCTGGAACAGCGAGGCCATCTGCGCCTCGGACATGCCCAGGCCGTTGTCCGAGACCGCGATCTCCAGCAGGCCGGTGCCGTCCAGGCGGCTGCTGACTTGCACCGAGCCGCCGTCGCGGTTGTACTTGACGGCGTTGGACAGCAGGTTGGTCAGCACCTGCTTGACGCGTGTGGCGTCGCCCATCATTGCCACCGCGTCGTCGGCCAGCACCTCGGTGATCGTCACCCCGCGCTGCGCCGCGGGGCCGGCCAGCATGGCGCGGCAGGCCGCGATCATCGGCGCCACGTCCAGAGGCGCCAGCGTCAGCGGCACCGCGCCGGCCTCGATGCGCGCCAGATCCAGCGTCTCGTTGATCATCTCCAGCAGGTGCCAGCCGGCGCGCTGGATCTGCTGCGTCCACTCGCGCTGGTGCGGCGCCAGGGCCGCGCTGCGGTCCAGCCCCAGCAGCTGGGCAAAACCGATCATCGCGTTGAGCGGCGTGCGCAGTTCATGGCTCATGCGCGACAGGAAATCGCTCTTGGCCCGGTTGGCGGCTTCGGCGCGGTGCAGCGCGCGCTCGGAGGCCTCCAGGCGCAGATGCTCGGTGATGTCCTCCACCACCCCCACCATGCGGATCAGGTCGCCGCCGTGGCTGCGCAGCGCGCTGGCGCTCACCCGCGCGGTCAGCTCGTGACCGCCGGCGCCGCGCAGCCGGATGGATTCGATCAGGCCTTGTCGGCCCTGCATCAGGTCGCGCCGCAGGCGGCGCATCTTCAGCGCGTCGTCCTCGTGCACGAGCGACGCGATCGAATGACCCAGCAGCTCCGGCAGCAGACGGCCGGTCATCTCGCAGAAGCGCCGGTTGCATTCGATCAGCCGGCCCTGCGGGTCGAGGAACATCACGCCGAGCGGCACGTTGTCGAGGATGCTGCGCAGCCGCTCGCTGCTTTCGCGCAGCGCCGCCTCGGTCTGCCGTCGTTCGGCGACCTGGCCGCGCAGCCGCTCGGTGCCGGCACGCACCGCGAGCTCGGTGCGGCGGGTGTGGCCGGTGACCGTGAGCAGCAGCGCCCCGAGCATCGCCGCCGCCGCCATGGCCAGCAAGGCCAGCAGCCAGGCGGCCTCGCGCTGCTCGCCGGGCAGGGCCTGGGGATCGGCGTCCACCGCCAGCACCAGCGTGCGGCCGCCCCACTCGATGATGCGCTGCTGGCTCAGGTGGCCGGCCGGTGTGGCCCGCCGCTCGCAGTTGCGCTCGCCGCCCCAGCGGCTGCGGTCGGGGCCTGCCCGCTGTTCGTACAGGCACCAGTGCATGGACGCCTGGTTCGGGGACAACAGGTCGGACAGCGCGCGCTCGGTGCGCAGGGTCACGAACACCGTGCCCTTGAACTGCGCCACGCGGGCCGCCTCGGTGCCCGGCTTCCCGTCGTACAGCGCCTGGTAGAGCACCACGCCGGCTTCGTCGGAGGTCGACTGGGACAGCCTGAAGGCTTCGGACGCGGCCGGCGTGCCGCTCAGTCGAGTCGCGTCGATGGCCTCGCGTGCCGCAGGCACCGACATCGAGTTCACGCCCACCGCGCCGGCGTTGTCGGCTTCGGGCTCGATGTGGCGCACGGCCAGCACCTCGCCGCTGCGCTGGCGGTCGGCGCCCCCGTCGCGGTCGAACACGCGGAAGGCGGGCCGGCCTTCAGCGCGCACCGCGGCCTCGAAGGCCGCCACGCGGTCCGCCGGCACCCGCTCGTTGTAGCCGGTGGCCTGCAGGTGGATCGGCTGCTCCAGCCACCAGCGGGAGGCCTCGCTCAGCGCCCTGCGGTCAAGCTCGCCGCGCACCAGTGCCACGCCGTGCAGCGCCTGCAGCGCGTGCAGCGCGCCGTTCAGCCGCAGCTCGGCCTCGGCGGCCAGGCGGTGCGCGTCACGGTCGAAGATGGCCTGCTGCCGGTCGCGATGCAGCCGGTCGGCTTCCAGCAAGGCGGCCGCACACAGGGCCAGCGCCAGCAGCAGCGGCAGCGCCAGCGTGCGGCGCCGGGCACGCCAATCGGCGGCCGGCTGGCCGATGAAGGTCAGCACCAGCGGCGTGGCGATGAGCACGCCCAGCGCGTCCCCGCTCCACCAGACCAGCCATTGAGGCAGGGCGCCGCTGATCGGAACCACGCCCGCTGCCACCAGCGCTGCCGTGGCGATGCTGGCACTCACGACACAGGCCACCAGCGCGCCCAGCAGGCCGGCCAGCGCGATGTCGCGCGGCGCGTTCAGCACCAGCGGCTGGCTGACGAAGCGGCGCACCAGTGCCGCGCCGACGCCGGCCTGCAGCGTCGCGCCCACGGCGATCAGCAGCGGCACCGGCAGAAGGTCCAGCCCGAATGGCCCGCGGGCGATGAGCATCCCGCCGGTGACGACCACCAGGGCCCCCAGGAAGACACCCAGCAGCGCCGCCCGCCCGTAGACGAGCGCGGCTGCCAGCGCGATGCCGGCCGAGGGATACAACGGCGAAGCCAGTGACGGCGGCCCGGCCAGCGCCAGGGCCGCGACCCCGACCGCCGCATACACCACGGCCGTCGCGAGCGAGATGACCAGACCCTGCAGCGGGATGCGCGCACGGCCGGGCAGGGAGGTGGACGCGACGGGCGAAGGCGCTGCGGGGCTCAAGATCCAGCGACTTTACGGCGCCGGGCTCGCGCCCGGACCAAATATGCCTTCGCGGGTGCGGCATGGCGCAGGCGCACAACGGCGCCGGGGTGCGAACTGGCCTGGAGGTAACTAAACGTTGAACAGGAAGTTGAGCACGTCGCCGTCCTTGACCACGTAGTCCTTGCCCTCGGCGCGCATCTTCCCGGCGTCCTTGGCGCCTTGCTCGCCCTTGAAGGCGACGAAGTCGTCGAAGGCGATGGTCTGCGCGCGGATGAAGCCGCGCTCGAAATCGGTGTGGATCACGCCGGCGGCCTGCGGCGCGGTGTCGCCGATGTGGATGGTCCAGGCGCGCACTTCCTTCACGCCGGCGGTGAAGTAGGTCTGCAGGCCCAGCAGCTTGAAGGCGGCGCGGATCAGCCGGTTCAGGCCCGGCTCGTCCTGGCCCATCTCGGCCAGGAACATGGTGCGGTCCTCGTCGGCCATGTCGGCCAGCTCGGCCTCGGTCTTGGCGCAGATCGCCACCACGGGCGCGTTCTGCTTCGCGGCGTACTCGCGCAGGCGGTCGAGGAAGGGGTTGTTCTCGAAGCCGGTCTCGCTGACGTTGCCCACGAACATCGCCGGCTTGGCCGTGATCAGGCACAGCGGCTTCAGGATCACGAGCTCTTCCTTGCTGAACGCGATGCCGCGCACCGGCTGCGCCTGGTCCAGCGCGGCCTGGCACTTCTCCAGCACCTTCACCAGCGCCGCGGCTTCCTTGTCGTTGCCCGAGCGCGCGGCCTTGACGTAGCGGTGCAGGCTCTTTTCGACCGTGCTCAGGTCGGCCAGACAGAGCTCGGTCTGGATGACCTCGATGTCGCTGATGGGGTCGATCTTGTTGGAGACGTGGATGACGTTGTCGTCCTCGAAGCAGCGCACCACGTTGACGATGGCGTCGGTCTCGCGGATGTGGCTCAGGAACTGGTTGCCCAGGCCCTCGCCCTTGCTGGCACCGGCCACCAGGCCGGCGATGTCGACGAACTCCACGATCGCCGGCACCACGCGCTCGGGCTTGACGATGTCGCTGAGCCGGCCCAGGCGCGGGTCGGGCAGTTCGACGACGCCGACGTTGGGCTCGATCGTGCAGAAGGGGTAGTTCTCCGCCGCGATGCCGGCCTTGGTGAGGGCGTTGAAGAGCGTGGACTTGCCGACGTTGGGCAGGCCGACGATGCCGCACTTGAGACTCATGGAATGGCTTTCGGTTCTGGAGCGGGAAACCGGGGATTTTCCTACACTGCACCGATGAACCCACCCAGCACCCTGATTCGGCCGCACGAGAAGGACCTGGGCGGCGGCTTTGTCGTGCGCCGCCTGCTGCCGGCAGCGCAGCGCCAGGCGGTCGGACCGTTCCTGTTCTTCGACCACTTCGGCCCCATCACCGCCGGGCCGGACGACAACCACGACGTGCGCCCGCACCCGCACATCGGCCTGGCCACCGTGACCTACCTGTTCGAAGGCGCGATGCTGCACCACGACTCCACCGGCGTGCTGCAGCGCATCGAGCCGGGCGCCATCAACTGGATGACCGCGGGCCGCGGCATCGTGCACTCGGAGCGCACGCCCGACGACCTGCGCGGTCGTTCGCGGCGCGTTCACGGCCTGCAGCTGTGGGCCGCGCTGCCGGCGGCCGACGAAGAGATGGCGCCGGCCTTCGAGCACACGCCGGCGGCGCAGATCCCGGCGCTCGAGGTCGGCGGCGCGCAGGTGCGCGTGCTGGTGGGCAGCGCCTTCGGCGTCACCTCGCCGGTGGCGGTGCGCTCGCCCACGCTCTACCTCGACATCCAGCTCGGCGAGGGCGATGCCTTCCCGCTGCCGCCGGCCGCCGAGCGCGCGCTGTACGTGGTGGAAGGCGGGGTCGAGCTCGATGGCGTCCCGGTGCCGCCGCAGACCCTGCAGCTGCTGGCGGTGGACGACGAACCGATGATCTCCGCCACCGGGCCGGCACGCGCGGTGCTGATCGGCGGCGAGCCGCTGGGCCACCGCCACGTGTGGTGGAACTTCGTCTCCAGCCGCAAGGAGCGGCTGCTGCAGGCCGGCGAGGACTGGGCCGCGCAGCGCATGGGCAGCGTGCCAGGCGAGACCGAGTTCATTCCGCTGCCGGAACGCCGGCCCGGCTGAAGCCCGCAGCGCCGCGCGGCGCGGGTATCAGGCCTCGAACCTCCAGTGCGCCGTGCCGGACTGACCGACACGCAGCAGGCACTCCAGCCCCGCCACCACCACGGCATTCATGCCGAAGGTGACGCCGCCCTGCATGCGCGGGTCGGCGCGGTAGCCGGCCAGCGTGTCGCCGGGTTCGTGCGAGGTCGCGGCGGTCAGCGGGTCGACGTTCGGGATGCTGCAGCGCACGCAGGGCTTCACCAGCCGCAGCCGCACCGGGCCTTCCGCGGTGGCGAAGACGATCTCGTGCAGGTGGTCCTCGTCGAAGGCCTGCAGGCCGCTCAGCACCAGGTTGGGCCTGAAGCGCTGCATCGTCACCGGCGCCACGCCCCGCGCCGCCAGCCGCGTGTTCAGGTCGGCCAGCGAGGCCTCGCTGGCCACCAGCAGCGGGAAGCCGTCGGCAAAGGCGTTTTCGGCCTCGATGTCGCCGGCCCAGGTGCGGTCGGCCAGGCGCCGGTCTTCCGGGTCGAAGCGCACCAGCCGCAGCGGGCGGCCCAGGAAATCGGTGAACCACTGCGCGGCCAGCGGTCCCATGTCGTAGGCCTTGACGATGTCGTCCCACACGCGCACCCGCGTGGCTGCCTCCACCGTGTCCAGCCGCAGGTGCAGCGCCAGCATGCCGGGTGCGCGCAGCACGAGCTCGCTGCCCTTGAAGCGGGGCTCGATCAGCGCCATGCGCGGCAGCTCGCGCTGCGTCAGCATCTCGCCGTGCCCGTCCACCACCATCCAGGCGCGGTCGAACTCCAGCCCGGTTTCGGCCACCAGCGCCTCGCCCAGCGACACGCCGGCGCAGGACTTGATCGGGTAGACATGCAGGGCCGAGACGGTGCAGGCCAATTCGCTCACGGTGCGCTCCAGGTTCGTGGGTGGGGGCAATGCCAGGGCGGCGATTGTGCCCGGGGGGGCTCCCTACAATCGCCGCCATGCCCACCCATGATGTGTTGGTGCGTGGCGCCGGCGCCGTGGGCCTGGCTGCCGCGCTGGCCCTGGCCCGCCAAGGGCTGCGCGTGGCGCTGTGCGGCGACGGCCCCGCTGCGCCCGCCGAGGACGACGTGCGCGCCTACGCGCTCAACGCCGCCTCGGTGCGCCTGCTCGAGTCGCTCAAGGTCTGGGACGCGATCCCGCCCGACGCCCGCACGCCGGTGCACGACATGCACATCGAAGGCGACGCCGTCGGCGCCGCGCTCGACTTCTCCGCCTGGAGCCAGGGCCTGCCGGCGCTGGCGTGGATCGTCGATGCCGCCGAACTGGAGCGTGCGCTGCGCGCTGCGGCCTCGTTTGCGCCGCACCTGGAGCGTGTGTCCGCCGACGTGCCCGCCGCGCTGCTGGTGCTGGCCGAAGGCAAGGACTCGGCCAGTCGCCGGCGCCTGGGGCTCGAGATGCCGCGCCACGCCTACGGCCACCGCGGCATCGCCGCGCGGCTGCTCAGCGACCGGCCGCACACCGGCCTGGCGCGCCAGTGGTTCCGCAGCCCCGACGTCCTGGCGCTGCTGCCGCTGGACCGCCCCGAGCACGGGCACGGCTACGGCCTGGTGTGGTCGGTGCCCGATGCGCAGGCCGACGCGCTGATGGCGCTGTCCGACGACGCCTTCGCCACCGCGCTGATGGATGCCACCGCCGGTGCCGCCGGCACGCTGGTGCTGGTGGGCCGGCGCGCGCAGTGGCCCTTGTCGCTGGCGCAGGCCGAGCAGGTGCATGGCGCTGGCTGGGTGCTGGTGGGCGACGCGGCCCACGTCGTGCATCCGCTGGCCGGGCAGGGCCTGAACCTGGGCCTGGCCGACGTGGCCGTGCTGGCCGAGGAGATCGCGGCCCGCGAGCCCTGGCGTCTGCTGGGCGACCCCAAGCTCGGCGCCCGCTACGCCCGCCGCCGCCGCGGCCCCACGCAGGCCATGGCACAGGTGACCGACGGCCTGCTGCACCTCTTTGCCCACCCCGCGCCACTGGCCCGCGAACTGCGCAACCGCGGGCTCACGCTGGTCAACCAGATCCCCGCGCTGAAGCGCCTGCTCACCGGGCGCGCGCTCGGGGGCTGACGGCGCATCGCGTTCCCTCCCCGTCTTCAAGGACCCTGCCCATGCCGAGCCCTTCCCGCCTGTCCCGTCCTTCACGTTCCCTGGCGGTCTTTGCCGCGGCCTGTGCCGCCGTGCTCGGCTTGCTGGCCGCAGCCCCGGCCACGGCCCAGGAAGCCGCCATCCGCAAGGCGCTGACCGAGCGCCTGCCGCAGCTGCCCAAGATCGACGAGATCAGCCGCACGCCCATCGCCGGGTTGTGGGAGGTGCGCTATGGCGGCACCGAGATCCTGTATGCCGACGAGAAGGGCGACCACATCCTCGTCAGCGGCCAGATGATCGACACCAAGACGCGCACCGACCTCACCGAGGCACGCATCGAGAAGCTGCTGTCCGTGCCCTGGGACAAGCTGCCGCTGAAGGACGCGATGGTCTTCCGCCAGGGCAACGGCAGCCGCAAGATGGCTGTGTTCGAAGACCCCAACTGCGGCTACTGCAAGCGTTTCGAGCGCGACATCACGGCGCTCAAGGACGTCACCGTCTACATCTTCCTGATGCCGATCCTGGGCCCCGATTCGCTGGCCAAGTCGCGCGACATCTGGTGCGCCAAGGACAGCGCCAAGGCCTGGCGCGGCTGGATGCTCGACAACACGCTGCCGCCCAAGGCCGCGGCCAACTGCGACGCCAGTGCCCTGGACCGCAACATCGCGTTCTCGCGCATGCACCGCATCAACGGCACGCCGGCGGTGTTCTTCGAGGATGGCACGCGCAAGCCGGGTGCCATTCCGGCCGAGCAGGTGGAAAAACTGCTCGTTGCCGCAGCCCGGAAGTAAGCAACCGGGCCGGCCGATGGTCGGGGCCGGCCGCAGGACAATGCCGGCATGAACCCCTCGTCCTCCGGGCCTCCAGGCTCTTCGTCCAGCGCGGCGGCCGCGCCTGCCGCCGCCTCGGCTTCCGCGCCCCTGTCCCACCCCGGCGCCATCGCGCTGCGCCTGGGCTACGCCGGCCTGCTGCCCTTCGTGGCGGGTGCGCTGCTGATGTGGCTGGTGCGCGACGACGTGCACGCCTACGTGGCGCTGGCGCTGTCCACCTACGCGGCGCTGATCCTCAGCTTCCTGGGTGGCATCCACTGGGGGCTGGCCATGCGCCAGGCGCAACCGGCGCCCGCCGGGCTGTGGTGGGGCGTGGTGCCGTCGCTGGTGGCCTGGCCCGCCACGGTGATGCCGCCCGACGCCGGGCTGGTGATCCACGGCGCGATGCTGCTCGTGTGTTACGCGGTGGACCGGCGCCTCTATCCGCCGCAGGGCGCGGCGGCCTGGCTGACGCTGCGCTTCCGGCTCAGTGCGGTGGCGTCGCTGAGCTGCTTCGTCGGTGCTGCGGGCACCTGATCACCCCACAAACGTGCCGCGCGCCCGGCGGCAGCGGCTGGCCGTGCTGACGATCGGCGTGGCGCTGTTGCACCTGGGCTTGCTGGACCGGCTGGCGCACAGCCGGCTGGGCGACGGGGCCGCCGACTCCCCGCCCGAACGGCTGGCGGTGACCTTCGTGCGTGACCTCGCGCCGGTTCAGCCGCCCGCGGCGCCGCTGGTGCCTGCGCCGCCGCGGCAGGCGCGCTGGGCCGTGCTGCCCGCGGCGCCGGCCGCCTCGGCGCCCGAACCAGCGCGGGCGCCGGCGCCGGCACTGGAGCCTGTCACGGAGACCTCGTTGGTGGCTGAAGCCACCGAAGCGGCCCAGGCCCTTGCACTGCCGGACGTGCCCGCGCAGCCGCTGCCCGACATCGCCGCCCCGTACCCGCCGGGGCCCCCGGACCTCACCACCCGCGCCGCACGCACCCCTGCCGCGGCCGCCAGCGAGGCCGCCACGGCGGCTGCCTTCGAGTGGCCGCCGTCCACGCGGCTGACCTACACGCTGACCGGCGACTTCCGCGGCCCCGTGCAAGGCCAGGCGCGGGTGGAATGGCTGCGTTCGGGCACGCGCTACCAGGTGCATCTGGATCTGAGCATCGGCCCGTCGTTCGCGCCGCTGCTGAGCCGGCGCATCACCAGCGAAGGCGAGGTCACCCCCGACGGCCTGCAGCCGCGCCGCTACGACGAAGCGACGCAGGTCGTGCTGCGCGAGCCGCGCCAGCTGACGATCTGGCTCGATGCCGACCACGTGCGCCTGCCGGGCGGCGCGGTGCTGCCGCGCGCGGCCGGTGTGCAGGACAGCGCCAGCCAGTTCGTGCAGATGACCTGGCTTTTCACGATGCAGCCGCAGCGCCTGCAGGCCGGGCAGAGCATCGAGCTGCCGCTGGCGCTGCCGCGGCGGGTGGAACCCTGGATCTACGACGTGCTGGGGCGCGAGACGCTGGCCACGCCCGCCGGACTGGTGGAGGCGGTGCATGTGAAGCCGCGGCGTCCGGGGCGCCCGGGCCAGGAGCTGACGGCCGAGTTCTGGGTCGCACCGAGCCTGCAGTACCTGCCGGTGCGCATCCTGATTCGGCAGGACGAGCGGTCCTACGTGGACCTGCTGATCGAGCGCCTGCCGCAGCAGGCCGACCGGGGCCGCTGAAGGGCGCGGCGCGGGCGAAGGGCTAGACCTCGGGCAGCCGCGCGGCAAAGGCGTCGGCGGCCGCGCGCCCGCGGGCCGAGCCCACCAGCTGCACGGCTTGCGCCAGCAGCGGCCGCAGGTCCTCGGCCGACTTGGCGCGCTCGATGCGCACGGCCAGCGATTCGGCCGTCGGGCCGAGCTCGTCGTTGAGCGCGCGCACGACGCTGCGACAGATCGCATCCAGGTTGGCGGGTCGGGCGGCCGGCGCGGCCGGTGCCGGTGCAGCAGCGGGGCGTGGCGGGGGCGCAGGCGCGGCCCTCACCGTCTCGCCCACGGCTTCGATGAAGCCCTGCTCGAGCAGCGCGGCCAGCGTCTCGTCAGCCTGCTGAGTGACCAGCGCCCGCATGTCGGCGGCATCGCGCTTGCCGTCCACCAGGATCAGCGCGCTGCGCAGGCGCGGCGTCAGGCGATGGGCCCGCGTCTCGATCTCGGCGACGCCCTTGGCGGTCTTGCGAAAGATGATGGGCATGCTGTGTGAGCTTGTCGGGGGGATGCAGTGAGGCTGCACGGATCCTCCGACCAGATGAGGTCTCGAAGCTTAACCTGTGCTTACGCCTACCTGTACGCCAAATAAGTCCTGCAAAGAGGCGTCTTATAGTGCCGCCCGCCCCCCGCCAGGAGAAACCCATGACCGAACCCCTGATCCTCACCGCCGTGCACGGCGAAGGCGCCCGCCGCACCGGCCTGATCACGCTGAACCGGCCCAAGCAGTACAACGCGCTCAACGATGCGCTGATGGACGAACTGGGCGCTGCGCTGCTGGCCTTCGACGCGGACGCGTCCATCGGCTGCATCGTGATCACCGGCAGCGACAAGGCCTTTGCCGCCGGTGCCGACATCGCCGCCATGGCCACCAAGACCTTCATGGAGGCGCACCACGGCGACTTCATCACCCGCAACTGGGAGACCGTGCGCCGCGTGCGCAAGCCGGTGATTGCCGCAGTGGCCGGCTTCGCTTTAGGCGGCGGCTGCGAGCTGGCGATGATGTGCGATTTCATCATCGCCGCCGACACCGCCAGGTTCGGCCAGCCCGAGATCAAGATCGGCATCATTCCCGGCGCCGGTGGCACGCAGCGGCTGCCGCGCGCGGTGGGCAAGAGCAAGGCGATGGACATGGTGCTGACCGGCCGCATGATGGACGCGGCCGAGGCCGAGCGCGCCGGTCTCGTCTCACGCGTGGTGCCGGCAGCGCAACTGCTGCCCGAGGCGCTGGCCGCAGCCGACCTCATCTGCGCCATGAGCGGCCCCAGCGTGGCGCTGGCCAAGGAGTGTGTGAACCGCGCCTTCGAGTCGGGCCTGAGCGACGGCGTGAGCCACGAACGGCGCGTGTTCCATGCGCTATTTGCGACCGACGACCAGAAGGAAGGCATGGACGCCTTCCTCAACAAGCGCCCGCCGAACTTTCGACATGGTTGACCTCCGCTGACTTCAAGAGCTTGATCGTTCCTGATTGCGGAATGATGCGTTTCTTCTCCGCCGCTTTTTCGAACCAAGGGTGAACCCTAGAGTTCAGCCCATGGACAGCGCCGGGCAGGCATCCACCGACGGGTCCCAACCCATACCGGATGCCCAGAAGGAATATTCACATGAACAAGCTCAATCTTTTCGCCTACCCGATCATCACCGTGCTGTCGCTGGCCTCTGCCTTTGCAGCCCACGCGGAAAGCCCCACGGTCGACACCACCGCCGCCCAGGTGTGGACGCAGACCAAGAGCCGTGCCCAGGTGCAGTCCGAGCTGTTCCAGGCCCGTGCCGACGGCAGCACCAAGGTCTATTCGATCAGCTACAACCCGCTGACCGCGGCCAGGACGACGCTGACGCGCGAGGAAGTGCTGGCGCAGGCCCGTGTCGACCGGGACACCGACGGTGCCGGACGCCTGTACGGCGAAGACAGCGGTTCGTTCCACCTGGCCCAGACGGGCTACAAGGTCGACGCCAGCCGCACGCTGGCGGCCCGCTGAAGCCGGCGCCCGTCAGGGCATGACCCAGCGGCCCCCGGCAGCGTCGAACAGCGCGCGCCGGTGGCCCTGGGCCTGCAGTTCCAGCCAGTCGATCGACACCACCCGAGCCGCGAGCACTGCAAAGTGCCCGCGGCTTTCTCGTGGCGGCTCGGGGTTGCCGGGCAGGTTGCCGAGCGTGCTGCCGGGCGGCAGCGGCGCCATGTAGTCCTGCGCCGCGGGCGTGAGCTTGAGCCGCGCCCAGCGCGACGAGACGCGCAGTCCCTCGGTCTCCAGCGTCAGCACCACGCGAAGGCGCAGCTGCCAGCCCAGCGCCGGCGACCACATCACGAGCGTGCCCGCCGGGTGCGCGGCCACCTGCCGGGCCTTGGCGCTGCGCGAGTCGGTGAAGACCAGCAGCGTGCGGTCGGCCGCCTCCACGTCGCGCAGCACCACGGTGCGTGCGTCGGCCCCGTCACCGTCGGCGGTGGCCAGCACCGGCGTGCGCCAGGGGTGGGCCTTGTCGCGCACGGCGCCTGCCAGTTGCTGCCACAGCGCGGCTTCGATCTCGGGCAGGGTGTCGAGTCGGGCCATGGCGATGGTGGGGGCCGGGGCGCGTGGCTTCAGGCCGATTCGCGGCGCAGTGCCGGGAACAGGATCACGTCGCGGATGCTCGGGCTGTCGGTGATCAGCATCATCAGGCGGTCGATGCCGATGCCGCAGCCGCCGGCCGGCGGCATGCCGTATTCCAGCGCGCGGATGAAGTCGGCGTCGTAGAACATGGCCTCTTCGTCGCCGGCTTCCTTGTTGCTGGCCTGGGCGTGGAAGCGCGCGGCCTGGTCCTCGGCGTCGTTCAGCTCACTGAAGCCGTTGGCGTATTCACGGCCGGTGATGAAGAGCTCGAAGCGCTCGGTGATGGCCGGGTTGGCGTCGGACGCCCGCGCCAGCGGGCTCACCTCGACCGGGTAGTCGATGATGAAGGTCGGCTGCCACAGCTTGGCCTCGACCTCGGCCTCGAACAGGCCGAACTGCAGCTCGGGCAGCTTCCAGTGCGCGGGGGCTTCTTCGCCGGCGGCCTTGAGGCGCGCGCGCAGCAATGTGGCGTCGTCGGCCTCGGCGTGCGTCAGGCCGGCATGCACCACCAGCGATTCGCGCACGCTCAGCCGCGTGAAGGGCTGGTCCAGGTGCACCGGCTGGCCGGCGTAGGTGACGGCGGCGCTGCCGGTGGCGGCGCGTGCCGCGTGGCGCAGCACGGCCTCGGTGAAGTCCATCAGATCATGGTGCGTCCAGTAGGCCGCGTAGAACTCCATCATCGTGAACTCCGGGTTGTGCCGGACGCTGATGCCTTCGTTGCGGAAGTTGCGGTTGATCTCGAACACGCGCTCGAAGCCGCCCACCAGCAGCCGCTTCAGGTACAGCTCAGGGGCGATGCGCAGGAACATCTCCTGGTCCAGCGCGTTGTGGTGCGTGACGAAGGGCTTGGCGTTGGCGCCCCCGGGAATGGGGTGCAGCATCGGCGTCTCGACCTCGAGAAAACCGTGCTCGACCATGAAGCTGCGGATCGAGCTCACCGCCTTGCTGCGTGCGACGAAGCGCGCGCGGGCGTGTTCGTCGGTGATCAGGTCGACATAGCGCTGGCGGTACTTCTGCTCCTGGTCAGTCATGCCGTGGAACTTGTCCGGCAAGGGGCGCAGGCTCTTGGTCAGCAGGCGCACCTTCGTGGCCTTCACCGACAGCTCGCCGGTCTTGGTGCGGAAGAGGGTGCCCTCGCAGCCCAGGATGTCGCCCAGGTCGCCGTGCTTGAAGGCGGCCAGCGCCTCGGGGCCCACCAGGTCCTGCGTGATGTAGAGCTGGATGCGGCCCGACGCGTCCTGCAGCGTGCCGAAGCAGGCCTTGCCCATCACGCGCTTGAGCATCAGGCGGCCGGCCACCGTCACCGGCACGGCCTGCGGCTCGAGCTCGGCGTTGTCGATCTGGCCGTAGCGGTGGTGCAGCTCGGCCGCGTGGTGCTGGGGTTTGAAGTCGTTGGGGAACGCGACGCCTTGGGCCCGCAGCGCCTGCAGCTTCTCGCGGCGCTCGGTGATCAGTTGGTTTTCGGTGTGTAGGGGCTCGGTCATCGTCAACTCGTTGTTTCTGCTTCAATTTTAGGCGCAGCCGTAGAATTCGCCGCTGCATGAAAGCCACAGCGCCCCCTTCGTCGCCGATCGCCCTGCCGATCCTCGATCGCCCCATCCGGTTTGCCCTCGTCGGCTGCGGCCGCATCTCGGCCAACCACATCGAAGCGCTGAAGCAGCACCGGGGCCGCGCCGAACTGGTGGCGGTGTGCGACAACAAGCCCGCCGCGCTGCAGGCCGCAGTCGCCAGGACCGGTGCCAAAGGCTTCGATTCGCTCGATGCGCTGCTGGCCGGCTCTGACGCCGACATCGTGACGCTCGCCACCCCCAGCGGCCTGCACCCGCTGCAGGCGCTGCGCGTGGCCGCCGCCGGCCGCCACGTGCTGAGCGAAAAGCCGATGGCCACCAAGTGGGACGACGGCATGGCCATGGTGCGTGGCTGCCGCGATGCGGGCGTGAAGCTCTTCGTCGTCAAGCAGAACCGCCTGAACCCGACGATGCAGCTGCTGAAGGGCGCGGTCGACGCCGGGCGCTTCGGCCGCATCTTCATGGTCACCGTCAACGTGTTCTGGACGCGCCCGCAGAGCTATTACGACGACGCGCCCTGGCGCGGCCGCTGGGACCTGGACGGCGGCGCCTTCCTCAACCAGGCCAGCCATTACGTGGACATGGTCGACTGGCTGGTGGGCCCGGTGGACAACGTGCACGCCTACACCGCCACGCTCGACCGCGACATCGAGGCCGAGGACACCGGTTTGATGAGCCTGCGCCTGCGCAGCGGCGGCCTGGCCAGCATCAACGTCACGATGCTCACGCACGGCAAGAACTTCGAAGGCAGCATCACCATCCTCGGCGAGCGCGGCACGGTGCGCATCGGGGGCGTGGCGGTGAACCGCATCGACCACTGGGAGTTCGACGAGGCCCTGCCCGAAGATGCCGCCGTCAAGGACGCCAGCTACGCCACGCCCTCGGTCTACGGCCCCGGCCACCCGCTGTACTACGACAACGTCATCGCCACGCTGCGCGGCGAGAAGCACGCCGAGGTCGACGGCTACGAAGGCCTGCGCTCGCTGGAAGTGATCATCGCGGCCTACCGCAGCGCGCGCGATGGCGTGCGCGTGGGCCTGCCGCTGGTGTTCTAGACGTGCCCGCAGTCATCCACCCCAGCGCCATCGTCGACGAAGGCGCGCAACTCGGCGACGGCACGCGCGTGTGGCACTTCGTGCACGTGAGCCCGGGCGCGCGCATCGGCGAGCGCTGTTCGCTGGGGCAGGGCGTGTACGTGGGCAACGACGTCAGCATCGGCCACAACGTGAAGATCCAGAACAACGTGTCGGTCTACGACGCGGTGACGCTGGAGGACGACGTGTTCTGCGGCCCGAGCATGGTGTTCACCAACGTGCACAACCCGCGCGCGGCGGTGGTGCGCAAGAACGAATACCGCCGCACGCTGGTCAAGCGCGGCGCCACGCTGGGCGCCAACTGCACCATCGTCTGCGGCAGCACGGTGGGCGAATACGCCTTCGTGGGCGCCGGCGCCGTGGTCAGCCGCGACGTGCCGGCCTTTGCGCTGGTGGTGGGCGTGCCGGCCCGCCGCATCGGCTGGATGAGCCGCCACGGCGAGCGCCTGCCGCTGCCCGCGCACGGCACCGGCGACGCCGCCTGCCCGGCCACCGGCGAGCGCTACCGCCTGGACGGCGACACGCTGAGCCCCGTGCCCTGATCTGCTGCTGCCGGACCCCATGCAATTCACCGACCTGAAGACCCAGTACGCCGCGCTCAAGACGAGTGTCGACGCCCGCATCCAGCGTGTGCTGGACCACGGCCAGTACATCCTGGGCCCCGAGGTGGCCGAGCTCGAAGCCTCGCTCGCGGCCTTCACCGGCAGCAAACACTGCATCACGGTGGCCAGCGGTACCGAGGCGCTGCTCATCGCGCTGATGGCGCTGGACATCCAGCCCGGCGACGAGGTCATCACGACGCCCTTCACCTTTGCCGCCACCGCCGAGATGATCGTGCTGGCCGGCGGCAAGCCGGTGTTCGTGGACGTGGAGGCCGACACCGGCAACATCGACGTCTCGCTGATCGAGGCCAGGATCACGCCGCGCACCCGGGCCATCATGCCGGTCAGCCTGTACGGCCAGGTGGCCGACATGGAACGCATCAACGCCATCGCCGCGAAGCACGGCCTGGCCGTGATCGAAGACGCGGCGCAAAGCTTCGGCGCGCTGTACCAGGGCCGCCGCTCGTGCGCGCTGTCCACTTTCGGCGCCACCAGCTTCTTCCCGAGCAAGCCGCTGGGCTGCTACGGCGACGGCGGCGCGCTCTTCACCGACGACGACCGCCTGGCCACGGCTGCGCGCGAGATCCGCGTGCACGGCCAGAGTGGCCGTTACCACCACACCCGCGTGGGCGTGGGCGGGCGGCTCGACACGATCCAGGCCGCCGTGCTGCTGGCCAAGATGGAGCGCTTCGACTGGGAGCTGGCACGCCGCGCCGCGCTGGGCGCGCGCTACCAGCTGCTGCTGGCGGGCATCGAGCAGGTCACGGTGCGACCCGACCGCAACTCGGTCTACGCGCAGTTCACCGTGATGGTCGACAACCGCGCCGACGTGCAGGCCGCACTGAAGACCGCCGGCGTGCCCACCGCCGTGCACTACCCCAAGCCGCTGAACCACCAGCCCGCCTACGCCATGTACTGCTGCCCCGACTGCTGCCCCGTCAGCAGCCGGCTGAGCCAGCGCGTGATGAGCCTGCCGATGAGCGCCGACTTGACCGAGGCCGACCAGGACCACGTGGTCCGCGCGCTGCGCGCCGCGCTGGCGTGAGCGCGCCCGTGGTCCACCGCGACTGCGTGGTCTGCGGCACGCCCGAGCCTGTGCCGCAGTTCCGCAAGGACGGCTTTGAGATGGTCGCCTGCACCGGCTGCGGCTGCCTCTACGTGGGCCAGGACCCGGCGCAGATCGATTTCGATGCGCTCTACGGCGAGGCCTACTACACCGGCGGCAGCGACGCGGTGTTTGCCGACTACGTGGGCCAGGAAGCCGCCCGTCGCGCGCACGCGCGCCGCAAGCTGGCGGTGCTGCGCCACCTGCCGCCGCGCATCGCGCGCGAAGGCCGGCTGCTGGACGTGGGTTGCGCGGCCGGCTTCTTCCTGGCCGAGGCGCGCGCGCACTACGACGTGCAGGGCGTGGAGCTGTCCACCTGGAGCTCGGCCTACGCACGCGACCGGCTGCAGCTGCCCGTGATCACCGGCACGCTCATGCAGGCCGCGCTGCCGGCGGACCGCTTCGACGTGGTGACGCTGTGGGACGTCATCGAACACGTGCCCGACCCGGTGCCGCTGCTGGCCGAGGCCGCGCGTGTGCTCAAGCCCGGCGGCCGTCTCGTGCTGACCACCGGCGACTGGGGCAGCGCCTATGCGCAGCAGCGCGGTGCCGACTGGCACCTGATGACGCCGCCCTGGCACCTGACGATGTTCAGTCGCGCCACGCTGGCCCGCGCCGCCGCCCGCGCCGGGCTGCGGCCGGTGGGCTGGAAGAGCGAAGGCGTGGCCGGCGACGGGCCGCTGTGGCGCAGCCGGCCGGCGCTGCTGTTGTCGCGCCTGCTGGGTCTGGGCGACATCGTGCGGCTCACGCTGCAGAAGTAGCGCCCGTGGCCGGCGACAGCGCAGCGGGCCGGGCCGGCGACAGCGTGGCCCGAGGCACGCTGATCAACCTGGCCACGCGCACCGCGGGCGTGGCCGCGGTGCTGGCCATCACCGCCGTCACCGCCCGCATCTCCACCGAGGCGCAGGGCACGTTTGCGCTCTTCACCAGCGTCGAAGGCGTGATGCTGGCGCTGCTGTCGGGCTTCGGCATCGCGCTGGCGCGCCGCGTGTCGCACCACGGCGAAGAGCCGCGCGCCTGGGTGTCGGCGATGGTCTGGGCCTGCCTGGGGCTGGGCCTGGTGGCGGCGGCCGGGCTGGCGGCGCTGTCGATGTGGGGCCCGCCGGCCTACCGCTGGGTGGGGCTGCTGGCGGTGGCCGCGCCGCTGCTGCTGCTGCCGGCCAACCTGGCCGGTTGGTGGCTGGGGCAGGGCCGCATGGCGCCGATGGCGCGCGTGTCGCTGCTGCCGCCGTGCCTGACGCTGCTGCTGCTGGCCGCGCTGTGGCTGGCCGGCCGCGGCGGCGTGCCCGAGGTGCTGGGCTCGTGGGTGCTGGCCAAGGTGCTGGTGGCGCTTTCGCTGCTGTGGGTCTTCTGGCGCACGGCGCGGCTGGCGCGGCCGGACTTCGCCGCGCTGCGGGCCGACCTGCCGTTTGTCGCCACCATCGGCCTGACCAACCTGATCGGGCTGCTCAACTACCGCGTGGGCCTGTTCATGGTCGAGCGTTTCCTGGGCCTGTCGGCGACGGGCGTGTACTCGATCGCGGTGGTGGTGGCCGAGTTGCTGTGGTTCGTCTCGGGCTCGTTGACGCAGGCGGTGTACGGCCGCATCGGCACGCCCGATGCCGCGCGCGCCGCAGCCACCACCGTGCGCGTGCTGCAGCTCAGCGTCAGCGCGCTGCTGCTGGTGGCGCCGGCACTGTGGCTGCTGGCCTGGGTGCTGATGCCGCGTGCACTGGGGCCCGACTACGCCGCCAGCTTGCTGCCGCTGGCAGTGCTGCTGCCCGGGGCCATGCTCTTTGGCGGGGCTTCCGCGCTGTCGGCCTGGTTCACCAACCACGCCGGGCGGCCGCAGGTGCCGGCGCAGGTGGCCGCCGGCTCGCTGGTGCTGAACGCCCTGCTGTGCGTGCTGCTGGTGCCGCGCTGGGGCATGGGCGGTGCGGCGCTGGCGGCGTCGGTGTCCTACGCGGCCAGCATCGGCCTGCTGGCCTGGCGTTTTGCGCGGGCGGCGGGGCTGCCGCTGGCGCAGGTGCTGTGGCCCGGACAGGGCTTGCGCGGCGACCTGCGCACGCTGCTCGGCCTGGCCATGCGCAGGTCACGATGACACCGTCCATCACTTTCAGGCCTCTGCAGGCGGCCGACCTGCCGATGCTGCGGGTCTGGCTGCTGCGCCCGCACGTGGCCGCCTGGTGGGGCGAGGCAGAGAGCCTGGAAGCCCTGGCGCGCGACTACCTGCCGGCTGTGCCCGCCCCAGACGCCACCCGGGCCTTCATCGCGCGGTGCGAGGGCCGCGAGATCGGCTTCATCCAGTGTTATGTCGTGAAGGACTCGGGTGAGGGTTGGTGGCCCGAAGAACAGGACCCGGGCGCCCGCGGCATCGACCAGTTCCTGGCGCATGAAGCCGATCTGGGCCGCGGCCTGGGCAGCGAGATGGTGCGCCGCTTCGTCCAGTGGCTGTTCGAGGACCCGGCCGTGACCGTGGTGCAGACCGATCCCCAGCCCGGCAACGCCCGCGCCATCGCCGCGTACCGCAAGGCGGGCTTCCAGCCGGTGGGCGAGGTCGACACCCCCGACGGCCCGGCGCTGCTGATGCGCTGCTGGCCGCCGGCCGGGCGGCACGGGGCGCCGGCGGTGCCAGGACCCGGGCCTGGGCCTGGGCCTGGGCGATAGCATCGGCGCTGCCCACTGGCCCCGTGGCCCCACTCCTCCATGCACCCGATGCGGCCTTCGTCCCCTTGCACCCACCCCAGGCGCCGCCCCAGCCGGCGCCGTGGTGTCCTGCCCGTCCATGCGTGAACTGCTGAGCCGACTGCTGCGCGCCGTGCTGGCGCCGCGCATGCTCTATGGCTGGCGTGCGGCCGATGGCGGCTGGCGTGCGCACACCCGCATCAGCAGCACCGCGCACATCGAGATGCCGGCGCGGCTGCAGATCGGCGACCACGTCTACATCGGCCACTACAACGTCATCGACGCGTCTGGCGGGCTGACGCTGGGCGAGGGCGTGCAGATCACCACGCACTGCGCGGTGCTCACCCATTCCAGCCACCACGCGCTGCGGCGGGCGGGGCGGGCGTACTGGGGCTCGGCCGATCCGGCGGGCTTCGTGCGGGCCGCCACGCGCATCGGCGACTACAGCTTCATCGGCGCGCACAGCGTGGTGGCGCCGGGCTGCCGCATCGGCCGCGGCGTGCTGGTGCGGGCCTTCAGCTACGTCAGCGGCGAGGTGCCTGACTTTGCGATCGTCGCCGGCCAGCCGGCGCAGGTGATCGGCGACACGCGCACCCTGGATGCGGCGTGGCTGAAGACCCACCCCGAGGCCCGCGCCGACTACGAAGCCTGGGCCGGTCGGCCCTCTGCTTCGACGGCGCCGCCCTGATGCGCTACGTGTTGCTGGGCGACGGCGACAGCCCGCACCTGCTGAAGTGGGCGCGGGCGCTGGCGGCGCAGCCGGGGCTGGAGCTGTGGGCGGCGTCGAGCCGCGGTTTCCTGCCGGGCTTCGACGCCTGCGTGCCGGCCGCGCGCCGCCTGGCGCTGCAGACGCAGCCGCGCGCGGCCGGTGGCAACGTGGCGCTGCTGCGCCAGCTGCCGCGGCTGGCGCGCTGGCTGCTGCAGGTGGACGCCGCCTGGCTGCATGCGCATTACCTCACTTCGCACGGCACGCTGGCGTGGCTGGCGAAACGGCTCTTCGGCGTGCGGGCGCAGTTGATCGGCTCGGCCTGGGGCAGCGACATCCTGGACACGCCCGGCCGCAGTGCCGTGCTGCGGCACCTCACGCAGCGCGTGCTGCGCGCCTGCACGCTGTGCACCAGCGACTCGCAGGTCATGGCCACGCGCATGCACGACCTGGGCGCGAGCGAGGTGATGGTCTTCCCCTTCGGCCTGGAAGCGCTGCCGCCCGCGCCGGGCCCCAAGGACGACACGCTCTTCTTCGCCAACCGCGGGCTCGAGCCGCTCTACGAACCCGGCCGCGTGCTGCAGCAGTTTGCGGCGCTGGCCGGGGAGGGCGGTCACCTGGTGGTGGCCAACGACGGCAGCCTGCGCGCGGCGTTGGAGCAGCAGGCACAAACGCTCGGCCTGCAGGACCGCGTGCGCTTCGTCGGCCGGCTCGACGCCGCCACCCAGGCTGCGCACTACGCCCGCGCCCGCTGGTATCTGAGCCTGCCGCGTACCGACTCGGTCGCGGTCTCGGTGCTGGAGGCGCTGGCGCACGGCTGCGTCCCGATCCTGTCGGACCTGCCGGCCAACCGCGAGCTGGCGCGCGACGGCGACAACGGCCTCATCGTGCCGCCCGGCGCGCTGCTGCAGCCCGGGCGCCTGGCCGCCTTCCTGCCGCAGGCCGATGCGGTGGCGCTGCGCAACCGGCAGTGGGTACAGCAGCACGCGCTGTTTGCGCCCAGCGTGGCGGCTTTCCTGGCGCGGCTGCAGGCCCTGCCGCCGGCGGCATCCGCATGAACATCCTGTACCTGAACCACTACGCCGGCAGCCCGGCGCTGGGCATGGAGTACCGGCCCTACTACCTGGCACGCGAGTGGGTCCGCACGGGGCACCGGGTGCAGATGCTGGCGGCCGACTTCTCGCACGTGCGCACGCACCAGCCGCATGCGGGCGACGACACCATCGACGGCATCGCCTACCGCTGGTACGCCACCCCGCGCTACCAGGGCAACGGCCTGGGCCGCGTGAAGAACATCGCCGCCTTCCTGCGCGCGGTGTGGGCCGACACGCCGCGCCTGGTGAGCACGTTCAAGCCCGACGTGGTGATTGCCAGCAGCACCTACCCGATGGACATCTGGGTCGCGCGCCGCATTGCCCGCCGCGCCGGCGCCAAGCTGGTCTACGAGGTGCACGACCTGTGGCCGCTGAGCCCGATCGAGCTGTCGGGCATGTCGCCGCAGCACCCGTTTGCGCTGCTGTGCCAGGCCGCCGAAGACGCGGCCTACCGCGACGCCGACGTGGTGGTCAGCATGCTGCCCAGGGTGCAGGAGCACATGGCCGGGCGCGGCCTGGACCTGCGCAAGCTCCACATCGTGCCCAACGGCATCACGCTGGACGAATGGCAGGGCGAGCCGCCCGTGCTGCGCGACGACGTGGCGCAGGCACTGACGGCCGCACGCACCGCCGGGCGCGCGGTGGTGGGCTACGCCGGCAGCATGGGCCTGCCCAACGCGCTGGACACGCTGCTGGACGCCGCCGCGCTGCTGAGAGACGAGCCGCTGCAGATCGTGCTGGTGGGCGGCGGCCACGAGCAGGCGCGTCTGGCGCAGCGTGTGGCGGCCGAGGGGTTGGCGCACGTCCAGTTCCTGCCCGCCATCCCCAAGGCCCAGGTGCCATCGTTCCTGGCCGGCGTGGACATCGCCTACATCGGCTGGCAGCGGGTGCCCATCTACCGCTTCGGCATCGCGCCCAACAAGCTGATGGACTACATGATGGCCCGCTGCGCGGTGCTGCACAGCGTGGAGGCCGGCAACGACGCGGTGGCCGAGGCCGGCGCCGGGCTGACCGTGGCGCCCGAGTCACCGGCCGCCGTGGCCGAGGGCCTGCGCCGTCTGGCCGCTACGCCGGCGCCAGAGCGCCGCGCGATGGGCGAGCGCGGCCGCGCTTTCGTGCTGGCGCACCACACCTACCCGGTGCTGGCGCAGCGTTTCCTGCAGGCGGTGGCGGGATGAGCGGCCACGACGAGACCCGTGCCGTGGCCGACCGCTACGCCCGCCGCGCCGCCGGCGACCGCTACAGCCTGCTGCGCCCCGAGGTCTGGCAGATGTTGCAGGAGCGGCAGCGCGCGCTGCTGCGCGGTCTGGTCGAGCACGGCTTCACCGACCTGCCGGCGCTGCGCGCCACCGAGGTGGGCTGCGGCAGCGGCGGCAACCTGCTGGAGCTGCTGCGCCTGGGCTTGGCGCCGCAGCACCTGACGGGGCTGGAGCTGCTGCCCGAGCGCCACGCGCTGGCCCGTCAGGCGCTGCCCGCAGCCACCACCGTGTGGCTGGGCGACGCGACCCAGGCCCCGGTGCCCGATCAGAGCCAGGACCTGGTGCTGCAGTCCACGGTCTTCAGCTCGCTGCTGGACGATGCCTTCCAGCAGCGCCTGGCCGACACCATGTGGCGCTGGCTGAAGCCGGGCGGCGCGGTGCTGTGGTACGACTTCACCGTGAACAACCCGCGCAATGCCGACGTGCGCGGCGTGCCGCTGTCGCGGGTGCGGTCGCTGTTTCCGCAGGGCCGTCTCAGCCACTGCCGGGTGACGCTGGCGCCGCCGCTGGCGCGGGCGGTGTGCCGCGTTCACCCCTCGCTCTATGCGCTGTTCAACGCGCTGCCGCTGCTGCGCACCCATGTGCTGGTGTGGGTCACCCGACCCGGCCCCTGATAATTGTGTGATGTCGCAACCGTTCCTGCCCTTTGCCCTGCCCGAGATCGGCGACGAAGAAATCGCCGAGGTGGTGGACACGCTCAAGTCGGGCTGGGTCACCACCGGGCCCAAGGCCAAGCGATTCGAGGCCGACTTCAGCGCCTTCCTGGGCGACGAATCGCTGCACGCGATCGCCGTCAACTCCGCCACCGCCGGCCTGCACCTCGCGCTGGAGGCCCTGGGCATCGGCCCGGGCGACGAGGTCATCACCACCACGCACACCTTCACCGCCACCGCCGAGGTGGTGCGCTACCTGGGCGCCGACGTGAAGCTGGTCGACATCGACCCGGCCACGCTGAACATCGACCCGGCCGCGATCGAGGCCGCCATCACGCCGCGCACGAAGCTGATCATGCCGGTGCACTACGCCGGCCTGGCGGCCGACATGCCGGCGATCCTGACCATCGCGCGTCGGCACGGCCTGAAGGTGGTGGAAGACGCGGCACATGCGCTGCCCACCACCTGCGGCGGCCAGCTGATCGGCACGCTGGGCAGCGACGCCACGGTGTTCAGCTTCTACGCCAACAAGACCATCACCACCGGTGAGGGCGGCATGCTGGTGACGCGCGACGAGGCACTGGCCCGGCGCGCGCGCGTGATGCGGCTGCACGGCATGAACCGCGATGCCTTCGACCGTTTCACGGCCACCGTGCCGAGCTGGTATTACGAGGTGGTGGCGCCGGGGTTCAAGTACAACCTGACCGACATCGCGGCGGCGCTGGGCATCCACCAGCTCAGGCGCGCGCAGGCGTTCCAGCAGCAGCGCGTGCAACTGGCCGCGTGGTACGACGAGGGGCTGGCCGGCCTGCCGCTCATCACGCCGCCGCAGGCTGCTGCTGGCGACATGCATGCCTGGCACCTGTACGTGCTGCGCCTGGCCGATGGCGCCGGCATCGAGCGCGACCGTTTCATCGAGCGCCTGTTCGACGCCGGCATCGGCTGCAGCGTGCACTACATCCCGCTGCACCTGCATCCGTACTGGCGTGACCGCTACGCGCTGGACGCGGCGCAGTTTCCGCACAGCCAGCATGCCTACGAGCGCATGGTGAGCCTGCCGCTGTACACACGCATGACGCAGGACGACGTGCAGCGCGTGGTGCGGGCCGTGCGCCACGCGCTCGGTGCCTGACGACCACTTGCCCAAGCGCGTCTTCGACCTGCTCGGCGCTGCCGCCGCGCTGCTGCTGCTGGCCCCGCTGCTGCTCGTCGTGGCGCTGCTGGTCAAGCTGGATTCGCCCGGCCCGGTGTTCTTCCGCCAGCAGCGCGTGGGGCGGCACGGCGTGCCGTTTTTCATCCACAAGTTCCGCACCATGGCGCACGGCGCGGCCGGGCTGCCGATCACGGTGGGGGCCGATCCCCGCATCACCCGCGTGGGCGCCTTCCTGCGCCGCACGCGCATCGACGAGCTGCCGCAGTTCATCGACGTGCTGCAGGGCACGATGAGCCTGGTGGGCCCCCGGCCCGAGGTGCCGCGCTACGTGGCGCACTACCCGCCGCATCTGCGTGACCGGGCGCTGGCGGTGCGCCCCGGCATCACCGACCCGGCTTCGCTGCACTTCATCGACGAAGCCACGCTGCTGGCGCAGGCCGCCGACCCCGAGCGCGAGTACATCGAGGTCATCCTGCCGGCCAAGCTGCAGCGCGCCGTGGCCTACGCCGAGACAGCCTCGCTGCGCACCGACGCGGCCGTGCTGTGGGCCACGCTGCGGCGGCTGATGCGCGGCCGCGGATAATCGGCCACCCCACAGCATTGCATGGGCCGGCCGGGCCGCCCTGAACGCGGCGCCCGACACGCCCGCAGCATCCTACGAACCCCGTGAGCAAACCCCTGACGGTCTGGCACCGGCTGGATCTCTTCCTGGCCCGGCTGCGCCCGCACCGAGAACCGCTGTCGCTGGCTGCCGATGCGCTGGTGATCGCTGCCTGCTGGAACATCACCTACCTGTTCCGCCTGGGCTTCGAGCGCTGGCTCACCGCGCGGCCGTCCTACGACATGTGGGTGCTGCTGGGCGTGATTGCGCTGTACCTGTCGGCGCTGGTGGCCTTCAAGGTGCCGCAGAGCATGTGGCGCTTCAGCGGCTTCGGCGAGGTCAAGCGCTTGACGCTGGCCTGCGCGCTGGCGGGTACGGTGGCAGCCGTGGCGGTGCTGGCCCTGGGGTTGACGAAGGTGCCCCGCGCGGTGCTGGCGTTGCACCCGGTGGTGGCGCTGATGGGGCTGTGCGTGGTGCGCATCGGCTACCGCATGCTCTACGAACACGCGCGCAGCCGCATCACCGGCAGCGAGCGCGAGATCCGCCGCGCCATCGTCATGGGCGCCGGCGCCGCCGCGAGGCTGCTGCTGGCCGGCATCCACGAGCAGGGCTGGGTGGTGCTGGGCCTGCTGGACGACGACCCGGCCAAGCAGCGCGCCCGCATCGGCGGTGTGCCCGTGCTGGGGCCGCTGGAGGCCGTGCGCGACAAGGCGGTGCGCGGCGCGGCCACGCACATCGTCATTGCGCTACCCGGCGCCAGCGCGGCGCAGCGCCGCCGCGCGCTGGAGCTGGCCGGTTCGACCGGCTTGCCGGTGGTGACGGTGCCCACGGTGGACGAACTGCGCGCCGGCAAGAGTCCCATCGAACGCCTGCGCGACATCGAGCCCGAAGACCTGCTGGGCCGCGAGCCGGTGCAACTGGACGAAGCGGGCATTGCCGGCACGCTCCAGGGCAAGACGGTGCTGATCACCGGGGCGGGCGGCAGCATCGGCAGTGAGCTGTGCCGCCAGGTGGCGCGGTTCGGGCCGGCGCGGCTGGTGCTGTACGAGCTGAGTGAATTCAACCTGTACACCATCGAGCAGGAGTTGACGGAAGCATTTCCGCAGCTGGAGTTGGTGCGCCTGATCGGTGACGTGAAGGATCTGGCCCACCTGCGCCAGACCGTTGCGCGGTGGCCGCCGCACGTGGTCTTTCACGCGGCGGCTTACAAGCACGTGCCGCTGATGGAAGAGCACAACGCCGCAGCGGCACTTCGCAACAACACGCTGGGGACGTACCACGCGGCCTTGGCCGCGGCGGAGGCGGGCGCAGAGCGCTTCGTGCTCATCAGCACGGACAAGGCGGTGAATCCCACCAACGTGATGGGCGCCACCAAACGGGCGGCGGAAATGGTCATCAGTGCGCTGGCCGCAGAACATGCGGGCACCCGGTTCATGGCGGTGCGCTTTGGCAATGTGCTGGGCAGCAGCGGCAGCGTGATCCCGAAGTTCAAGGAGCAGATTGCCAAGGGCGGGCCGGTGACAGTGACGCATCCGGACATCATTCGGTACTTCATGACCATTCCCGAGGCGGCGCGGCTGGTGGTGCAGGCGGCGGCGATCGGAAGCTCCGGGCAGGTGCTGGTTCTGGAGATGGGCGAGCCGGTGCGCATCGTGGATCTGGCGCGGCAGCTCATCCAGCTGGCAGGCCATTCAGCCCATGAAATCGCCATCGAGTTCGTCGGTCTTCGCCCTGGCGAAAAACTGTACGAGGAGTTGCTGGCAGACGCTGATCACACCCTGCCCACGCCGGTGGAGCGACTTCGTGTGGCGCGCATCGGTGCGGTATCCAACGACAAGGTGCATGCCCTGTTGGCGTGGGCTCAGAACGGACTGCTGGACGCGAAGACGCTGCAGGGAGATGGCGCTGCAGCGGCACCGGGACCCGCCAACGCCTGTGTTCGTGCCAGGCTTCAGCAACTGGTGCCGGAGTACCAGCCGCCGACCGGGCTGCCTCAGCCGGTGGTCTTCAGGAACTCGGCGTAGGCTGTGCGCAGCCCGGCGTCCAGCGGCGTGGTGGCTGACCAGCCGGCCTGGCGCATCAGGCCCACGTCCATCAGCTTGCGCGGCGTGCCGTCGGGCTTGGTGCTGTCAAAGGCGATGCGGCCTTCGTAGCCCACCACGCGGGCCACACTGGCGGCCAGCTCGGCAATCGTCACGTCGACGCCCGTGCCAATATTCACCAGCGGCGGCTCGAAGCGCCCGGTGACGCTTTCATCACTGCCCAGCAGCGCAGCGTAGCGCTCGTCGGGCAGGGTCATCAGAAACACGCAGGCATCGGCCATGTCGTCGCTGTACAGGAACTCGCGGCGTGGTGTGCCCGTGCCCCACACCGTCACCATCTCATCACCGCGTAGGCGGGCTTCATGAAAGCGGCGCAGCAGCGCAGGAATGACGTGGCTGTTGGTCGGGTGGTAGTTGTCACCCGGTCCATACAGGTTGGTGGGCATCGCCGCCAGGTAGCGCGTGCCGTACTGGCGGTTGTATGACCAGCACATCTCGATGCCCGCAATCTTGGCCAATGCGTACGGCCGGTTGGTGGGCTCCAGCGGCCCTGTCAGCAGGCAGCTTTCCTTCATTGGCTGGGGCGCCAGCTTCGGATAGATGCAACTGCTGCCCAGAAACAGCAGGCGTTGCACGCCGCTGAGATAGGCGCCGTGAATGACGTTGGTCTGGATGACCAGGTTGTCGCGGATGAACTCGGCTGGATAGGTGTTGTTGGCCACGATGCCGCCCACCTTGGCCGCGGCCAGGAACACCACCTGCGGCTGCTCGGCAGCAAAGAAGGCGCGTGTGGCCTGCTCGTCCGTCAGATCCAGTTCAGCGTGGGTGCGCAGCAGCAGATGGGTGTGACCGGCGGCCTGCAGGCGGCGCACGATCGCACTGCCCACCAGGCCCCGGTGACCCGCCACGAAGATGCGGGTATCGGCTTTCAAGGCGCTCATCGGTTCATTCGTGGTGGTCGTAGGCTTGAAACCCGGCCTGCTTGACCATGCTGTCGCGCCTGGCGGCCGTGTAGTCGCTTTCCACCATTTCGCGCACCAGCTCCTCAAAGCTGGTAGTGGGTGTCCATCCCAGCTTCTGTTTTGCCTTGGTGGGGTCACCCAGCAGCGTCTCGACCTCCGTGGGGCGGAAGTAGCGCGGGTCGACCCGCACGATCACATCGCCAGGTTTGCACTGGGCCCGCAGGCTGCCTTGCGTGGGCGTCACTGCAGTGACGGTGCCAATCTCGCGCTCACCGTCACCCGAGAAGGTGACCGTCACGCCCAACTCGGCCGCTGAACGCTGCACGAACTCTCGCACGCTGTGCTGCACCCCCGTGGCGATGACGAAGTCTTCCGCCTGCTGCTGCTGCAGCATCAGCCACTGCATGTGCACGTAATCGCGCGCATGGCCCCAGTCGCGCAGCGCGCTCATGTTGCCCAGGTACAGGCAGTCTTGCAGGCCCAGCGCGATACGGGCCATGGCGCGCGTGATCTTGCGTGTGACGAAGGTTTCGCCGCGCAGCGGGCTCTCGTGGTTGAACAGGATGCCGTTGCAGGCGTACATGCCGTAGGCCTCACGGTAGTTGACCGTGATCCAGTAGGCGTACATCTTGGCCACTGCGTAGGGGCTGCGCGGGTAGAAGGGCGTGGTCTCCTTCTGCGGAATCTCCTGCACCAGGCCATACAGCTCGCTGGTGCTGGCCTGGTAGAAGCGCGTCTTCTTCTCCATCCCGAGGATGCGGATGGCCTCCAGCAGTCGCAGCGTACCAATGCCGTCGGCGTCGGCCGTGTACTCGGGTTGCTCGAAGCTCACGGCCACGTGGCTCATCGCGCCCAGGTTGTAGATCTCGTCGGGCTGCACCTGCTGCACGATGCGGATCAGGTTGGTGCTGTCGGTCAGGTC
>LNFM01000901.1_pt1 | contig 128369 bp, 127 predicted proteins | sample 596031 | NCBI WGS metagenome assembly LNFM01 (sample SAMN04254537, study PRJNA301005) | activated carbon metagenome | isolation source: dual media filters at the Ann Arbor, Michigan drinking water treatment plant | place: USA: Ann Arbor | reverse complement strand
ACGGAGCGCACCGGACTGCGCGTGGCACCCATGGCCAGGCCGCTCTCGGGCAGATCAGGCCGTCAGCTCACCCACTTTCATGCCCGAAGAGCCGGAAGTTCTCCGTCGCTAATCGGTACCCAATCTGCATGTAGTCCTGCGCAACAAGTCCATCCATGGTCCCCGAAGGCAGCGGCAGGAACCGCACCTGGCGCTCAGCGAAGGCAAAGAGTCGGTCGGATCGGTTCGCTACTCCAGCGGGCGGGGGGCGAAGATGCGGCGACCTATCTGGGAGAGCACCCTTGTAGGGGTCCAGACACTCGTATGCCCCTATGCAACTCTCGACGGAGTAGACCGCGCTGGCCGGCGCGACCCGGAAAGCACAGTGGAGGACTTCGGTGACACGGACTACTCCCATGGTCGCCGAGGCGGCCTCGAGTGCGGCATGCGCGGCTTCAACGCAGGCCAGAGCACTGTGCAGGCGCTCCTCAGCCGCCACCGCGGTCTCATCGTCTCTGGCGGTGCAGGCGTCGACAATGGAGGCGTAGGCGTTGACAGCGCCGACCACACCGGCGCGAGCGGCCGCAAGAGGTTTCGAGCCTGGATAGCTGTCGCACTCAGCCACGTGGTCTAGGCCTTCGATCAGACCAAGAAGGCCTTCAGCACGGTCCAACAGCGAGTGGAGAGTAGCCTTAAGGGCCGCGATTCCGCGCCTGCTGCTGCAGTCTGCATTAAGTGCAGCGTCAACGGCCTCCACGAGCAGACCAGACCACTCCTGCCGCAGCCAATCGTAGTCTGCTTTGGTCGTCGCGGGATGAAGGTGAATGGCGAAGGGATCTAGTCTCGGACTCGCTCCTCTGGCGAGGGCGTCGGCCCGCTCGAGGAAGCGCTTGCCGAGAGTGTGACGTAGGGCATCGCGCTGGCCCTGCGCGAGCCGCCCAAGTCCGCCGTCCAACATCGACATCTGATCCTCCTTCTCCAAAGTGCCGCGCGCACCACAGAGTCCTCCGGGTTTCTACATTCTGAACACCCCTGGGACCCTCGGACTCGGCCGGCCGCCTCGGGCCGGCCAACGCCAACCCCCGCGCCCCATGAGTCTGCCGTAGCCGGTTCAGGTGAGTCGAGGTGACCGACTGCAGGTTCGCCCTAGCCCAGCCGCCCATCGTGATGTCTCCAGGCCTGGCACGGTGACGCGGGGACCACCGGTAGGCTTACACGCCAATGCCTCAGAACCGCGACAACAGACCCATGCGCCCCGATCCGCCCACCTCGGGCCTCGTGCCGACGCACAGCACCAGAACGGACGGGGACATCGCGAGGGGCCTCGGGGGACGGGCCGCGCTCTATCGCCTCGGCTACACATCGCACGCCGTGATCGGCCAGCCAGAATGCGTGCGGGTCCACGGCGTGGACTTCAAATTTACGCGAGGCCCGCTCGAGACCATGAGAGTGGAGATGCAACAGCGCGTTCCTCCACCGCTTGTCTGGGACAAGTGCATGAGGAGCGGCGTCAGGGTGGGCGAGGGCCGGTACGTTACCCTCTGCACTCTGTCGACTGAGATCGACGCGGATGTGCCGATATGGGTTCAGTTTCGGGGATGGCGCGAGCACGTATTGTCCGCTGCGGGTCTTCTTGCGGTGACGCTAGACGAGCGATTCTTCGGCGAGGAGATCCTTGAAGACTTCTTACTGCACAGCGAAGGAGACACGGTCGTCGGCGACCGTGCGGCATGGGTTCGAGACTACCCGCCCAGGGTTATCAGCGAACACGAACTTGCGACGCTCGACTCCGTCAGAGAACCCGTCAACGACCCCGTGGCGACGGCCGCGGCGCGGTGGTACCTAAAGGCCGCTCAGGCCGGACCTTCGGCAGACGCCATCGTTGGGTTCTGGATCGCCCTCGAATCGCTTGGCGGGGTCGAGAGAAGCAACGTTCGGCGGGTTCGCGAGCTGATGGAGGACGCCGGCGTGGACCTCACGGGCTCAGGCTTTCCTGATATCGGACGCCTGTACGGTTTGCGCTCTGCCATTGTCCATGACGGAGTTGATGCTGATCCCCTCATTGATGTGGGGTTCACAGTCTTGGAAGTAGTTGTCCGCGCGATACTAAGGAAGCGCATTGGGACAGAGCTTTGGCGCTTCTGGCCCGCCCTCGCCGCCGACGCCAACTATGAAGGGCCGCCTGAGGGACTAGCCTGGCTTCGGCATGTCTATGCGAACCCAAGGGAGGAGTGGCACGAAGGATCTCTGCCCACGCCACCACCACCCCCAGCCTACCCCGATGCCGACAGCTAGTTCGTGAACCCACATGCACTGAGGGTGCTGCCTATCTCCTGCTTACTTATCGAAGATCAGGGAATGCTCAGGCTGCGAGGCCTCGAGACACCCGGAGCCAGGCCGGTCCCCCGCTGCGCTGGAAGGACAACCCGAAGTTGGACGGAGGCGCTCCCCGCCCGCGCCACTTCGTAGCTCAGGACCCAGTTCCCGGTCCTTTCAACGACAGATGGCCGACCGAGGGGCAGCCACCTGCGGCCAGATCGGTACTCCATCTGGACGGGGCGCCCGGTGACGAGCCGAGCAGGCTCGGCTCGGCCTCGGAGGACGATGCGCCGGCCGGGCCGGAGCCCGGAGCCAAGGCCGGGCGCGAAAGTCAGCCGGGGCCTGACGGCGACGTAAGCCCGCCCGACGATTTCCGGTTGACCGACGGCGACAACCCGGTACGTACCGCTCGAAGGGGTCGCGAAAGCAACGCGGAAGCGGCCTCGGGCATCCGTTCGGCCGCGACCGACGACGACAGCTAGACCGGGTCGCTGGACCACGACCTCGAGGCCGCGCGCTCCTGAGCCGCTGCTGGTGGTCAAGCGCCCCGTGACCACCGAACGCGTTCCCCAGACGGGTCGCAGTTGAATGTGCGTGCGCGCCCTGGTCTTCATCCGCGGCCGGAGGGCGCCAAGCTGGACGAGACGAACCCCGGACAGGTCGCGCAGGCCTGCGGGGGACGGGCCGCCTCCCGCGGTTCCCGAGGGCACCAACGGCTGCACGGTGCTGGTGACCTCGACCTGGATCGGCAAGCTCCACGGGCTGGCGTTGCCGGCAACGTCGACGGCCCGGCCGCGGATCTCGTAGCTGCCGGCGCGCGTGAGGGTGGCCGATCGGAGAACCGTCTGACCGCCGTCCGCGGTGAGCTCGTAGCGGGCGAGGCCGCTGCCTCCAGGCGGGTCGACCGAGCCACCAGCCGCCAGGACGATCGGCGCCTGGCCCCGTGCGGACGGTGTCGCGGTCAGCACTGGAACGCTCGGAGGCGTCCGGTCGACGCGGATGTCGAGCGTGCGCTCGGCGGTCCCCCATCCCCCACCGCCGTTGCGCCAGACCTTGACGGTGCGCGGGCCGTCAGCGCCAGGGTCGAGCACGGAGCGGAGTTCGACCCCGTCGGCCGCGTTGCCACGGTCAATGGATGAGCCGCCAGTGACTGACGCTCCCGTCACGCCCCGGAGGAGGTCGTTGTCCGAGCTGGTCCAGACCGCCGTGACAGGGCCGGTGTACCAGCCGGCGATCTGGGGGCCCTCGATGCGGAAGCTGTCGATTGACGGCCCCTGGTCGTCGCTGAGGACGATGTCCTCCAGCGACAGGTCCCAGATGCGCTGGTAGGCGACCTGCTGGTTGCCGGTCTGCCGGGTGCGGGCTCCGACGCAGGTCGAACCGAGCGGCTCAAGCGCGATCGGCAGGCCCACGGCCCCCTGGGGGATCGACGACTCCGGTTGGCTCCAGCCGAGGGAGCCGTCCGCGTTGGGACCGACCTCGACGCGGACGGTACTCGCCGCGTGGTAACGGTAGGCGCGCACGACGGCCCGCTGGATGCGGCTCGCCCGGTACGGCGTGCACCAGGAGAACCCCGACCACGACCCGTTGGCGTACGTCCCGGCCGGTGCCCTGACGGTGGTGCCGCTGGTCACCGCAAAGCCGGCCTCGGTGGAGCTCTGCCATGGCTGCGCGCCGAGGGGCACGGTCACCGCGACGGCGGGAGCGGCAACGGCGCAGGCGATGCCGACAGCCAACGGGACAATGCGTGCGCGGGTCATGGTGTTCCCCCCCTCGTTGTGCGCAATGGGGGCAGCGCAAGTCGGATGGTGCGTGTGAATGACGATGCGACGAGCCGGTAGCTGAGCGTCGCGCGACGTGAGCCGGCATCCGGACGCCCGATGGGGACCGAGAGCTTCGACGCTCCCGCCCGGACGGCGCGGAACAGTCGCTTGGCGGTCCCGTCGCGGACGACGTTGACGACGTACTGGCGGGCCCTGGATGACCGCCCCACTTCGATGACGGCGACCAGTCGTCCGGAGCGAACGGTGATCGATGCCGCGCCGGTCGTCCCTGCAGTCCGGGCTCGCCGGACGAAGAATGTGGTGGTCGTTTCCCCACCCCGGTTGCCGGCGGCGTCTCTAAGGACGGCGCGGAGCTGGTAGCTGCCCGAGGTGGGCGCGGTCACCGTGAAGCTGAGCAGGGCGGCGGCCACGGCAACGCCAGCCTGGGTGCGCCCGGCTTCGAGGTGGACGAGGCGCCAGTCCGCCCGCACGATCGGGGCGCCTCCGTCTCGCGGCCAGGTGACCGTGAACGGCCGGCCGGCGTGGACCGCGGCTTGGGCGGGCGCCACGCCGACGGCGGGAGGCGTGTTGTCGATCAGCACGCTCCATGACGCCGTCGAGGTCTGCTCGCCGCCGGCATCTGAGGCGAACGCGGCGACATCGGCGGGGCCATCAGGGAGTGTTCGGGTGTCGAGGGTGACCAGGCCGGTGAACTGGCCCGGGCATGGCGTCGCCAGCGAGAAGTTGCACGGTGCGGCCGTCGTCGCGGCGATCCCTGAGCCCGCGAGAACACCGACACGGGCGATCCCGGACTGGCCGTCGGCTGCAGCAACCTGAAGGGCCAGAACCCCTGAGACCCACCGCTGCGCCGCGGAACGCAGCGCCCCGTCGGCGGTGACCGTGGAGGGCGGCACCGGGTCGGCAAGCCGGACGACGAGATCGCGAGCGGCGTACACGGCGTTGGCGTTGCCCGAACCGTTGATGCAGGAGCTCCCGAGCTGGCCCGGTGGGATCTCGCACCGGACCCCGAAGGACACGCGGTCCGTGTCGAGGCCGTCGATCACGAACGGACCGGGCTCCGGAGTGCCCGGCGGCCCTCCGAGGCCGAGGTCGCAGATGGCGCCGCCCGGGCCGGGGGCGCACTCCTCGAGCGTTCGGCCGTCGCCCGCCTTGAGATACGAACGCCAGCCGTCATCGAGGCGGGCGGTTCCAAGGCGCCGCCCCTGGATGCCGACGATCCCCGTTCCCGCCGGGGCCTGGAACGTCCACTCGCCCAGTGCACCGTTCGGGGTGGTGGCCGCACCGGACCGATCCCGGACGATCAGGCCGGAGACCCGTCCCGTGGGAGGGCAGGTCGTGGTGAGCTCCAGGACATCCTGCGGCGATGAGGCCCCGGACCAGGCACCGCTGCCCGCGCCGTCGGGGCCGCATGCCGTGACCTCGTAGACCCCGGCGCTGCCGGGGGCAGCGGCCACAACGAGCACAAAAAGGCCTGTCGCGGCGACGAGCCTCATGCCCGGCCCTTTGCGGGACGGGCGGGGATCCTGATGGACCTCCACGTGCCGAGCGGCCTCCCGGCGTGCACGAACCGGACCCTGACCGTACGGGCCGTGGCGAGCCGCACGGCAAGGACACGGTTGGGGCCGACGGGTCGGACGTGGCTGCCACGGACGACGAGTCGCGCGCCGGCGGGCGGGGCGCTGAGGGTGACCGCAACGGCGGTTGGTGAGGTGCGACGCCTCATCACTCTGGGGGGAGCGAGCGGCTTCGGGGCCCTGGGCAGGAGGGCGGCGAGCCCCGCCGCGCGGAACGCCGACCTGGCGTTGACGACCGTGAGGTCGTCGCCCCGCCGGGTCGAGGCCGCGAGGATGCCCTGCGCGTCCGACGCGGTGAGATCGGGCGCGTAGGCGCGAATGGCCGCCAGCACCGCGGCGACCTGAGGAACCGCGAAGCTGGTTCCGGTGACGGAGACCATGTGGCCGTCGGGCGCCAGCACGCGCACCGGGCATGCGGACGCGGCGATGATCCCCGGCCCGCGTGCCGAGGTCGCGCAGCTGCGGCCCTCTGAGTTGACTGCACCGACCGCCACGACTCCGGGAAGGTGCGCGAGGGCGGCGGGTGCGCCGCCCGTGTTGCCGGCGGCGACCACGACGTTCGCGTCGAGCTCGCGGGCCCGGCTGACAGCCTCGGCGAGCGGCGAGCCGCCCAGGTCACCGTTTCCCTCGGCGGCGATCGTGATGATCCGCGGGCCCGGCGCGCCGTCCCGGAGGCACGCGGTCACGCCCCGGGCCGCGTCGTCCCAACTGATGGAGCCATCCGCCGAGGCGACCCGGACACTGACCAGGTGCAGTGCGGGGAACATCGTTCGGGCGGCCGACGCGACGAGGCTGCCGTGTCCCATGGGGATGGCGTCAGAGGCGTCGGTGCCGACAACCGAGGTGCGGACCGGCACGGGCGCGTCGAGCCCAACCCCGAGCGTCAGTCCCGTGTCGACCATGCAGAGCGTCGGCGCTGCAGCGGGTGAAGGGAGGTCGGCGAGGAAGGCCGCGTCGATCATCGTCGGCGTGGCCGAAGCAGGAGTCACAACCGCGAGGCAAGCCGCCAGAGTGGTCACGGTCCGAAGAGGCACTCCGCCGTCCTGCATTCGGGGGTCGAAGGTGCCGGGCGTGGCGTGGGCGCGGCGGCAACAGCCGGGGACCCGGTGCGACTCGATGCCTGGACGGTCGGCCGGGGCGCCGCGGCGAACGCGGCGACACGCCGTAGATCGGCCCGAGAGATCTCGGGGACGCGAAGGCGTGTGGGCTGAGCGGGCGGCGGCGCAGCCGGCGCGGTGACGGTAACGGTTGTGGCGCGCGCAGCCGTTGTCGGTGCGCTCGGCGTGGCAGCGGTGTCGCGACCGAACAGCGCTCCACTGATATTGCCGAGGTTCTGCGCGGCGACCGCCCACAGCGTGAGCGCGGCGATGGCCGCGGAGGCTGCGAGGCGCCAGTGTTCCTCGAGGTAGGCGATCCACCCGCCGGCGTGGCCGGCGACGGGCCGAGGCGCGCCGATGTTGTCGAGGGTCTGCTGACCGATGTGGACGAAGCCGGACGCATCGGGTGGCCGCTCGTGCGCGGCGCCGATGGCGACCACCGGGAGGGTCGCCTGCAGCATCGCCGAGTGCCGTTGGACGTCGCCAAGGGCCATGCGGCAGTGCCGGCAGTGCTTGAGGTGGGCCTCAAGTGCCTGGCGGCGAGCGCCGTCCCCGAACTCACCGTCGGCGAGGGACGAGATGCCGGCCTGCCACTCGGCGCACACGAAGCCGGCCTTCAGGCCGTCGCCGAACAGGCCGAGGGCGCGGCGGGCATCGCGGCGCCATTCGCGCATGGTGCGTCGCTGGACGCCGGCGGCTTCGGCGGCGTCCTGCTCGCCCAGGCCGCGTGCCAGGAGGACCATGGCGGTGCGCTGCTTGGGGCCGAGCCGCGCGAGCCCCTCGTAGGCGACGGCCAGCTCCCAGTCCTTCTCGGCGGACTCGTGCTGACCCAGGTCGAGATCGAGCAGCGCGGCCTCATCTTCGAGGTCGTCCAGCGGCAGATCCCGGTTGCGGGAGAGCTGCTGGCGGTCCCGCCACGTCCGCCGCATCACGATCCAGAGCCAGCCGGCGGCATCGCGCTCGGAGCGATCGATGAAGGCGTCGGGACGGTCGAGGGCCTTCACGAATGCGTCCTGCAGGAGATCCTCGGCCTCGGTCCGGTCCCCGGTCATGAGCTTCGCCTCTCGCAGCAGGCGGGCTCCGCACGCGGCGAAGACCTGGTCGAGGGCGAGCAGGGCGGAGCGATCAGCGGTCCGAGGTGCGGTGGTCGTCATTCCACCGTCGCCTGACCGGCGATCGACAGTGTCGGGGGTGGACACGGCATCTGCGCGATCGTAACCAGACCGCTCACCAGTTTGGGAGTTTTTGCGGTTTTCGGCACTCGGCCGGCGCCGTTCCGTGACGGTTCGCGCGGCCATCAGCCACCCCCGTGGAGGCCGAACAGGACCATGGGGTTGCCGATGTCGACGGCGATGTGCAGGTGCGGCACCCCGTTCGCCACGCCAGAGGTTCCGAGTGGCGCGCCGCGCCTAACGCGGACGCCCGGGGCGAGGCCGCGGGCGATGGTGGTCAAGTGCGAGTAGTACCAGGACGCCCCGTTTGCGCACGTGATGGTGAGGCGCATGCCGCCGAACCTGCTGGCCGGTGAGGGATCGAGGGTTCCGATGCGGTTGCCGATGACGCCGTCGCAGACGGACAGCAGCGGTGTACCGGCCGGCATGGCGAAGTCAACGGCGTTGTCGGACTGCCAGTTGTTGGGCCAGGCGTTCGGGTCGTGGGTGCTTCCCGGGGCGTTGGGGGTGCCGATCACCTGCGGGGCGATGCCCATGGGCAGGGGCACGGAACCGCCGCGAAGCCGGGTGGCCTCACATGCCGCCGCCGGACCGATGACCACCGGGCCGTTCGGATCGCCGCCCAGGTCGGTGTAGGCGTCGCCGACGCCGCGCACCCAGTTGTTGTTGAGCCCGGTGGGGTCGTTGGCGGCACCGATGGGCGCCCACTTGCTGGCGATGGCCGGGAGGGTGGTCCGCCCTTCGTCCAGGTAGCCGCCGCGCAGCGTGTCAGCTGCGACGGCGATCGAGCGCGGCCAGCTCGGGAACCGCATCCCTGGCCCGAGGCCGAACGGGTTGTGCCGGTCGGCGCCGGATCCCAGTGTGCCGAGCGCCGACTCGTGGAAGGCGATCGCCACCAGCGCGCGCGGGTCGAGCCCGACCCGGCGGCCCTCGGTGATGAACACGCGGCCGGTGCCGATCAGCGGCGAGGACGCGACCCGCCGCTGCATCCACTGGTCGAGCTCGCGGGCGGTCACCGTTGCGTCGGCGGCACCGCAGGGGCCGCTTCCGAGCGGCCCGTCCTCGCCCAGCGATGCGGTCGTGATCGCGACCATGCCGACCGACAGCGCGACCGGCGCACAGAACAGCGCCGCAACGAGCGCGATGGCCCTCCCTCCGCGCCTCATCGTCCTGCGCCCATTCGTCTCCGCCCTTCGTCCGATTCCCCTCACCTGGGGAAATGGGTCGAGGCGGCGGAAAGAGGGGGTGAGAGCTTGCGCGGGTTGGGCTACAGCTCCAGGGCGTCGGCGAGCGACGGGTCCTGGCGCTGGTTGTGCTGGTCCAGAGCAAGGGGTTCCGAGACCGGGCGGCCGAGGCTGTCGGCGAAGGTGTCGATGCTCGGCCCGGCCGCCGCTGGCTCGAGCGCCCCCAGGTCGCGGGCATCGCTGGTGTCGACCACGTAGAGCCGGGTGCGCTCGCGAGCCCTGGAGAGGGCCACGTAGCCCCATTCTGCGAGCCGGCTGGCGTCGCTGGCGAGCACGAACGCCTCGGTGACGGTGGCGCCCTGCGCCGCGTGAACCGTGAGCGCGTAGGCGTGGTCGACCGACCGCGCGACGTAGTCCGAGGGAAGCTCGATGCGCTCTCCCCCATCCGCGGTGAGGATGATGCCGCCGTCAGCATTGAGGTCCGTGATGACGCCGCGCGTGCCGTTCCTCACCGCCAGCCCGCGGTCGTTCCGGCGGGCGACGACTCGGTCACCGACGGCGTAGTCGCGTCCCCCGGCGCGCACGCGCGGCCCATCGAGGGCTCCGGCGTCCGTGAGCAGTTGCCGGGCCGCGTCGTTCAGCGCGCGCACGTCCGTCCGACGGTGGGCGAGCATGACGGCCTCCTGCGGCCCAACCCGCTGCATGGCGTCCCACCAGTCCGCGATCAGGCAAGCCCGCGCGTCGGCCGGGTCGTCACATGCGGCGACCCGGCCGCGGGCCGCGTACTCGATGATCGCCGGCTCCACGTCCCCCGATCGGATCTGGGCCAGGGCGGTGCGTTCCCAGCCCTCCCGCTGCCGGCGGTTGCCCTCCAGTCGCACCGCGCCCTCCCGTTCGCAGAGGGCGGCGAAGAGCCCACCCGGGCCGACGGCGGGCAGCTGCGCCGGGTCGCCCACCAGGACCGCGCGGGCGTCGCGTTCCTCGACGTGCGCGAGTAGGGCGCTGAGCGTGCGCGTGTCGGCCATCGACGCCTCATCCACCACCAGGACGCACCCGGTGGGAATGGGCGCGCGCGTCGCATCGACGAGGAGGGCGTGCATGGTGCGCGCCTCGATCCCGGCGCTTTCGGCCAGCGTGCGCGCGGCCTGCGCAGACGGTGCGGCGCCAAGCACGGCGATGCCGTCCGCCTCCAGGGCGCGCGCGCCGGCCGCGATGGCGGTGGTCTTGCCCGCGCCTGCGCGGCCCACCACACACGCGACGCGGTCGAGGTGCGCGCCCACCACGTGCGCGACGCGCGTCTGCTCTTCGGTGAGGCGCACGTCCTGCGCGCGGACGGCCGCGTCCACGCGCGTGTCCGTTGTCGACGCCACGTGCACGGCCCGTCCCCGCACCGCGACGGCGAGGCCTTCCGCCTCCCGCGCGAGCACCTCGCGCGTGGTCGCGCGCGCCGGCCGACCGAGACGCGCGTCCCCCACCGGGACGACGTGCGGCGCGTCGAACGCGTCGCGTGCAGCAGCCCGAATCGCGCTTACCGTGGCGCCTTCGGGATGCGCGTCGGCGATCGCGACCACCGCGTCCGCGTGCGTGAACGTCTGGCGCTTGGCGGTGAGTCCGTCGGCTCCGAGCAGGTCGTCGAGCAGGACGCGCGCGTCCGGCGTGCGCGGCGCGCGCGGGCGCGCGCGGACCGCGTCCAGGGCGCGCGTGTCCAGTCCGTGCTCGGCCGCGCGTGCGCGCCAGCGGCCCACAGCCTCGGGCCAGTCGATGCGCCCCTTGTCAGGACGCGTGATCACCTGCGCGCGCTCCCGCGCGGCGAACCCACTGCCGCCGTTGGCCGCCGCGTGATCCAACACGACCTGCCGACGCTGGCTGAACTCCTGAATCACCGTCGCCGGGACGGCGGCCAGATCCGCCTGGCCGTTCGTCACGGGCCCCCACTCGACGCCCAATCGCGCGGTGAGCTCGTGACGCAGACGCGCCTGGTACACGTGGCCGGCGGCGTGCCGCCAGTCCCGTACGAACAGCTGCCCGTCCAGCGCCCGCCACTTCCCGTCGCCGCTGGGCGCCATGTTCGCGACGACGACGTGCGTGTGGAGATGCGGGTCGCCATCGCGGTTGGTCCGGTGCATGAACCCCGCCGCGGCGAAGCCGGACCGCACGCGCACGACCCCGTTGGTCCCGGACCTCACGACGCAGGCCTCTTCCTCCAGCAGCGCCATGGCGTCATGCCAGGCTGCCCGGTGGGCCCCGGCGATGACTCCCTGCACCCCGGCGCCGGCGAGCGCGTAGAGCAGGCTCACGGACTTCGGCGCCGAGAAAGTGAGGTCGAAGCCCGCCACCGGGCGGTGGGTCACCAGCTCGGTGATCCGCTCGCCGGTCGCGGGGTCGATCCGCGTCCTCGGGAGATCCCGAGCCGGCGGCGGCGGACGGAGCTCCTTACCAGTGACAGGATCGAGGCCCTGCAGCAGGCGGGTGAGGTCCCCGTCCGTGAGCGTGCCGGACAGGCCCAGGCGCTCCGCCGCAGCCCCCACCCACTCCCCCGCCACCTCGCCGGCTCCCGCGTAGTAGTCCTCCTGGGACGTGGCGACCGTGCGCTCGTAGTAGGTCCGCTCCGACCCGTCCGGGCGGAGCCGCGCGATCGTCAGCACGCCAGGACCCAAGGGACGGCGTTGCGGTGCGGCTTGGCGGGGTCTCTCGGCATCGGTCTCTACCGAGAGAAATGGGTTCAGCAGCCCTCAGGAGGGGGTCAGTGCATCGCCATGCAATTGTGCGCGGCCTGAACGCTGAAACGCTGTGAGTAGCCTCCTAGCCTGCGCCTTTCCGGAACTAGCGGTCTCGCTGTCCTGCAGGGCGTCGGCGCAGGTGGGGAAGCTTCGGATCACTTCGGGCTCTCGCTAGCATCGCCGTGAGGGAATGTGCGGCCGAGCCCGCCGAACAGGGAGCCGACCAGTGCAGGAGCTGCTCGCCTTTAGCTTCGTCGTGATGTCCGCGAAGCCCGCCGACACGTTTCGCGCGATTGAGCAGGAGGTCGTGGACTGGGCTTGGCTTAGGACGGGTCAGCCAACTCCCGACATAACTGCATCTGATGGGGCAGTCAGCACCGCGGAGGGTCACGAACTCCGGTGGTCTCGGGCAGATACGGGTGATGCCTCCCGCCGCGCGCTCGAGATCGAATTCGTTCACGAAGATGAGGGCGACTCCGGCCTCTCTTGGCACAGCACGGTTGAGCTCGCCCTTGATCAGCATGGGCTCCGGGTCTGCCTGCGAATTGCGCGAGAGGCAACGCGGCTTGTTATGCGCCCGGCCTCCGTCACGCTTGGAACGCCCCGTCTAGTGCCCGCCCTCCTGGGCAAGTTCGATTGCCGGGCAGGCGACCTTCGCCTCGCGAAGGAGGGCCTTGCCGTTGACCCTGCCGGCATCGACTCACTCGTCGAGACAATCTGCACCCCGCCGCCGAACCGCAGCCTGCCTGTAGTCGTCGTGGCGCCGAGGGATGGATCACCGTCCGCGGAGAGAATTGCCAGCCGGTTGGCTGGACTAGCCCATGTGTACGGTCTCCAGGGCTTCCGCGCTTACCAGCAGCTGATCACAGCGCTCCCTGACGCCTTCACCCCCCCAGGAGGGGTTCGAGTCTATTGGCCAGGGTTCGGCTCGCCCTCGGATGGCCTTCGCCACCCGTACTGGACGGCAGCGCAGCTGGCTGTTGGGCACCTACCCATCGAGGATCTTCTCTTCGGGATTCTGTCTCGCGTCTCAGTGCTTCGGGTGCCACGGGACCCGCTTCTTCGCAAGCTTCGGGCCGAAGCGCGTAGCCAGCGAAGAGAGGCGATTGCATCAGCCGGCGGGGATGTCGCTGAGTACCAAGCCCTCCTCGACGACGTCGAACAAGAGCTCTCCAGACTCGAAGAGGAGAACCGAGTCCTAGAGGACACTGTGGCGAATCTTGAGAGCGCACTGGCGAATGCCCGCGCGAATCTGGAGACAGTCTGGGTTGCTGATGACCAGGCGGCGGGCGACAGCGCACAAGACGCCGCCGGTGTCGAGCCACCCCCGACCTGGTTGGAGTTCGCCGAGCGCCTACCTGAGCTTCAGACCGCGAGTACTGGCGCGCTGACGTTCACAGAACGTGCCGCCGAGTCCGCTCGATCGACTGGCTACCCAGATCCGCAGAGGATGTGGCGAACCCTCGAGGCTCTGGCCGAGGCCGCCCGCGAGTACCGCAAGGTCCATGCAGCCGTTGGCGCAAGACTCGACGTCTGGTTCATGGAAGGCTTCGGCTTGGACTACGCGGCGCAGGACTCGAAGCTCGGCGAGCTTGCCGACTTCGAGTTCGAGGGCGTCGCCTGGTCGCGAGAGCCCCACATCAAGGTCGACGACGCCAAGCACGGCCTCGACAACACCGGCCGCATCTACTTCGCCGTCGACAAAGAGGGCCTCCGCTTCATCGTCGACCACATAGGACGCAAGCTCACGGCGCGCTGAGTCTCGTCTCGGCCAGGCTGCCCTTCCCGGAGGGCTGTTCATCGGACCGTTAGGGACCAGCCGACTCCCCAGGCGGAGAGGATGTAGGCCCTTGGGTCGGCACCGGCAGCTACGAGCTTCCGACGGAGGCGACTGACGTGGGTGTCGACGGTTCGGGTGCGGCCTGCGCTGCGAAAGCCCCAGATGGTCCGCAAAAGCTCATCCTTGGGGATGACCCGCGTCGGATTCCGGGCGAAGGCGATCAGGACGTCGAACTCCCTGATGGTGAGCGGGATGTCCGTCTCTCCCAGCCAGGCGCGCCGTGCCTCGGGGTCGATGGTGAGGTCTCGGACGTGGATGACTGAGGAGTACGCGGTGTCGGGCTCCCAGATCGGGGTCGGGACGGCTTCGATTGCCGTGGTGAGTTGGAGGGCGGCTTGTTCGGCGGCGCGCAGCGTCTGGGTCCAGGGACCGAGGTCCGCGCCGCGGGTGCTGAGCTGTGAGATGCGAGCGACGACGGGCCTCATGCGGCGCCGGATGACGCACAGCTCTGCGTAGATGCCGTCGGAGATCTCCGAGGGAGACGCCGGCGCCGCTTGAGGCGTCGCGGGTGTGGCGTGGGTTGCCTGGGTGGTCATCGTCTCTCCCCTCTTCTGCGCCTGCCCGGTGGGCTTCGCGCTGGTTCGCCGTGTGGGAGGGCACGGCGCCGGCGACGACCAGGGCGTCACCGGACGGGAAACCCCGCCTGCGGGGTTGACGCCCTGAGGCGTCGTCGGCGATGCCGTTTCCGACCAGGCGATCCGGCTCGAAGCCCGACGAGAGCCGCAAAGGGAGACGCGATCTGCGGCAAGGGTGCCTGCGTGGGGCACCTGAACCCAGGCTACTTGCATGCGTAAATACGTATGCGCTCATATACGTAGACACGTAGAGGGAGGCGACGGTGATCATCGTGATCGCGAACACCAAGGGCGGCGTGGCCAAGACGACCATGGCCGTGCATATGGCCGCCGTGCTGGGCGCCCAGCACCGCACCCTGCTCGTGGACGCGGACCCCCAAGGGTCGGCGCTGTCATGGGCAGAGGAGATCGAGAAGTTCCCGGCGGTCGCGGTGGGACGCGCCCGGAGCCGGGGACTGGCGAGGGACCTGCGGTCGCTCGCCACGGACTTCGACTATGTGGTGGTCGACACTCCGGGGTCTAGGGAGAGCGGGATCGCCGGGCAGGCGGTCAGCGCCGCCGATCTGGTGCTCGTGCCGATCGCTCCGACGGCTGCCGACTTCGCGGACATGCCGAAGACCATCGAGTTGATCGACGACGCTGCGGTCGCGGCACCACCGAGGATCCTGGCGGTGCTCACCAGGGTGCGCCCCGGAACGCGCTCCCGCAGTGACGCCCGCGCAGCGCTGATCGAACACGGCGTGGAGGTCGCCACAACCGAGTTGCCGCTGCGTGAATCGATCGCCGGCGCATACGGCGGCCCGCTCGCCGAACCCGCGCTGTGGGAGGCACTCATCCAGGAGATCATCCGCTTTGAGGTGGCAGCGTGACCCGGTCCCGCCCCAACCGCCTCTCGGCGGCCGCGAGCCGGAGCACCAGGCGGCTCGATGAACGGGCCGCGGGGGACACGGCGCGAAGAGTGAGGGTGTCGTGTGATCTGACCGACGCCAACTACCGGCTGCTGCACGCCGCGGTGGCCGACTACCGCGCCACCAAGATCGACATCCTCAACGCCCTGGTCGGGTTGCTCGCCGACCCGGAGATCGCGGCGACGGTCGCCGACCGCTTGGGCACCTCCGAGTAGACCGGTGGGGCGCCCTCGGTGGCGCCCCAGCCGCCAGACGAAACACCGGACTCTTTCGGACTGTGGTGGTCGAAAGTCACCGTTTTGCAGCGAGACTGCAGCAGCCATGGTCGCATGCACTGCCCAGGTCCGGTCGCACGAACTGCCCTGGTCGGTCGCACCGACTGCGCAGGCCGGTCGCACCGACTGCCCTGGTTCAGGCCGCACGGACTGCCCTGGTACCGGTCGCACCGACTGCCTTGGTCCGAGTCGCATCAACTGCCCTGGTCGGCGGAGCCGCCGCGGGCTCTCTGCGACGGACTACCAGGACCCGCTCGCCCCGCCGTTCTCCGTCCTCGACGCCGACCCAGGTGTACCGGTTGTCGGCACGCGTCACCTCGTCGGCTGCTCGCCGGACGGTCGCCAGACGGTGCCCGGTGCGACCAGCCTCGATCCCGAGGCTGGTCAGCAGCGCCGGGTCGACGACTCGGCGCCACCGGCCCCGGAAGCGCTCGGCCTCCAGGAAGATGAGCAGCCGTCGGCTGGTCTGACCACGCAGCCCCCTCATCTCCGACCAGCTGACGTAGGTGATGTTGCCGGCGCGCAGCTGCTGCAGCAGCCAGTCGCCGAGAACGAGGAAACCGGCCTGCGAGGGCCGTGCCGGTCGGTCGCGCTCCCCGCGTTCCCATCGGTCTACGAGGCCGAACGTGTCGATGCGGACCTCTCTGACCGCAGCGTTGAACACCCTGGCGCGGAACGTGGCCTGTGTCAGCGCATCGACGGCGTCGGCCAGGTCCGCGCAGGCGCCACCCCCGCGCCCCCAACCAAGATCATCGGCGAGCCCGGTGAGGGTGAACGGAACCGCACGGGCAGTGGGGTCATCGAGCTCTCGCCAGCGGGAGCAGACCCACACGATGATGTCGAACGCCAAGGCCCCGAGGGCCTGGCCGGTGTCGATGCGCTGGACGATGCCCAAGGCATCGTTGATGTCGCCGAGCGCACGCCCGGTGCGCCACAACCCCTTTCGCGCCAGGTTTGTCTCGACGCAGGCCCGGTCGGACGCCAGGCGGCTGGAGGGCCTGCCGGCCGGCAGCGCGCAGGCGTCACGGTCCGGCTCTGGCTGCGGCGCCTCGCCAGGCGCCGGGACGTGCTGCTCCCACGCCCTGCGCGCGCGGAGCACGAGGGCCCGCAGGTCCGGGTCATCGGGCAGCTCGAAGGGCAACCCCTCGTGACCGGTCACGGCGCCACCGCGGCGCCCGTCGCGGCGCGTGGGGTGGTAACAGGGTGGTAACGCGACCCACAGAGACCACGGGAGATTTCGCCGCGGAAGCGGCGCCCCAGAACGCCGTTCAGAGCTGATCTTCCAGACGACGGGAGACCACGGGAGACACCGGCGCCCGACTCATAAGCCTCCGAGCGCAGGTTCGAGTCCTGCCACGCCCACTCAGATGCCTTATGGAGACTGCAATCTCGCCATGGGCGGAGGTGGCGACGAACAGGGGATTTCCAGGGTGCTGCTCGCTGTTGACCGGGCCCCGAACGCTCGCGTGCCCGCTCCGGCTGAAGGTGTTCCATACCCTTGAAATGGGTTCACGCGCCGATGTGAGGGGGTCAGTGGTCCTCCGGAGGCGAAGCGAGCTCCCCGACTGGACCCAGTGGGCCGACCGAGGCCCTGCGGTTCTCCCTCGGGACCGGCACCACCGCCGAGGGTGTCTAGATGGCCATCGGCCTGCTGACCCGCCATGCCGACCGTATCCGACGCCGTTGACGCACGGGCCGCCGCCACCGAGGAGCAGCGCCTAACCTGCGACTCAGCTCTGCTGTTCGTGAACGGGATCGCTCCCGGCCTCGACCGGGCTGCGCACGTGATCGCCTTCGCCTGCAGCACGCGCGGGGGCTCGTGGGAGGGTGATGGTGAAGCGCGAGCCGTGCCCGGGCCCGGCGCTTGCGGCGGTGAGCTGGCCTCCGTGTTCGCTCACCAGCGCCCGGGCGACAGTGAGGCCGATGCCGCTGCCGCGGTTGACCGCCGTGCGGGCGGGATCCAGCCGGTGGAACCGGGTGAAGATCCGTTCCAGTTCCTCGGGTGGGATGCCCTCACCGGAGTCGATCACCGCCATCCGCACGGCGTCCGGCGTCTGATCGGCGACGATCTCGACGCTGCCGCCGGCCGGGGTGTGCTGGATCGCGTTGTCCAGGAGGTTGCCGAGCACCTGGTGCAGGCGTTCCGGGTCCGCGAGCACGGTCATCCGATCGGGTCGTGACGTCGCGGAGAGATTGATCCCGCTGGACATGGCAGCGGGGCGAGCCGCCTGCACGGCGGCCTGCATCAACTGGGCGACGTCGGTCGCAACTGGATGCACCTGCAGACGGCCCTCTTCGGCCCGCGACACCAGCGCAAGATCCTCGGCGAGACGCGACAGGCGACGCGTTTGGTCGCGCAGGGTGTCCCAGGTCCCGGTGTCCGGGGCGATGACCCCGTCGGCCAGGCCCTCCAGGTAGCCGTCGAGCGTGGACACGGGTGTTCGCAACTCGTGGGCGACATCGGCGATGAGCCGGGTGCGTGTCTGCTCGGTCGCCGCCAGCGCGGCGGACATTCCGTTGAACGACCGCGCCAGGCTCGCCAGTTCGTCCTCGCCGGCAGCCGGGATCTGGATGCCGAACCGGCCCGAGGCGATCTGGGCGGCAGCGTCGGCGAGTCGGAGGATCGGCGCGACGATGCGCCGGGTCAGCAGGACGCTGATTACGACGGCGGTTGCCGACGCCACGGCCACGGCGCCCAACAGAGCGGTGCCCAGGGCGTCCTCGAAGGCCGCGTGGATGTGGGCGTCCAGGCTGGCAGGGACAGCTCCCAGGCGCCCCTGCAGGTGACGATCGAAAAGCCACGGGCCGGCGGTGACGGCGACCAGCAACAGTGTGAGGCTCCCGACGATCACCACCAGCAGCTGCGCGACCAGCAGTTTGGCGCCCAGGCTCCGCCGCAGCCGGTTCATCCGGATCCCATGCGGTAGCCGACCCCGCGCACGGTCTGGACGAATCGTGGTGATGCCGGATCGTCGCCGAGCTTTCGCCGCAGGCGCACGATGTGCGCGTCGACCAGGTGTTCGTCACCCACCCACCCGGCGCCCCACACCCGGTCGATGAGCTGCCGGCGGGTGAACGCCACGCGCGGCTGGGCGGCAAGGGCGCCCAGCAGCCCGAACTCCAACGGCGTGAGGTCGATCACGGCTCCGTCGATGCGGGCCTCGTGCGCTGCGGCATCCACCTCCAGCGCACCGATCCTGCGGACCGGTTCCGCGGCGTGATCGGTGGTCCGGGGACGCCGCAGCATCGCCCTGACCCGGGCCGTCAGCTCACGCGGGGAGAACGGCTTGGTGATGTAGTCATCGGCCCCCACCGCCAGGCCCACCAGCGTGTCGATCTCCTCCGCCCGGGCGGTCAGCATCACCACGTAGCAGTCCGAGAAGGCCCGCAGCCTGCGGCACACCTCGATGCCGTCAAGCCCGGGCAGCATCAGATCGAGGACCACGAGGTCCGGGGCGACATCGCGTACAAGTGCGAGGGCGGTCTCCCCGTCACCGGCCTCGGCCACCCGGAATCCCTCCTGCTCCAGGTAGCTGCGCACCAAATGGACCAGCGGGGGCTCATCGTCAACCACCAGCACCAAGGGCGCGGCCTCCGAGGGTGGGGACCCCGTCACCGGGATCCCCACCCTCGGGTGATCAGCGCGACCATCCGCGCATCAGCCCGTTGTGCATCGCGCTGCCCGTCCAGTCGCGGCCGCCGACGCCCATCATGCCCATGTACGACGTTCCATCCATCATCTCGGGGTTCTGCATCCGCGCCGGCATGGACCCCTGCCACGTGGCGGCCGATTGGCGGCCACCGCTCAGGGCCGGCATCGTGACCGCGGTCAGCACGCCCGCACCCAGTACCGCCGCCACCGCGATCCCCGCGATTGTCGCGCGTGTCATGACCGCACCCCCCGTCCCCCACGGGCCGCGTCCAGCCGCTGTCGGATCTGATCGTAGGTCTCCGGATCAATCTCGCCGCTGGCCAGCCGCCGGTCCAAGAGGGCCTGCGGATCGTCCACCTGCGTCCGCGGCCCCGTGATGTCGGATCTCGAGGCCTGCTGAGCGCCCGGGAAGATCCGCGTGGCCGCCCAGGCAACCACCGCGATCACCGACACCCACAACACCACCATCATCAGCCACCCGAACGGTGACATCGCTCCCCAACCGCCGTTCATCATCCCCGCCTCCTCTCAATCCCGTGGCGCGAGTATCTCGGCGCGTGATTGAGGCCCGATGCGGGAATCGATGACATTCCGATGACATCGAGGCCCGACGGCCACGGGACCCGGATCGTGGGTGGCATACGGCGCCGGCGCCAGCGCATGCGACCGCGTCACCGCTTGGGCGCCTCCAGACCACATGGACGGCGTGCTGGGGATCGGCACCGTGAAGGCCCGCTGGATCGGCCACCAGATCCGCGCGGGAATCGACGTGCATGCGTCGGCCAATACCACCCTCCCGGAGGCCCACGAACTCGCTGAGCGGCTACGGCATCGGCTCATGCACGACGTCGCCCATCTCCGAGACGCGGCGATCCGCGTTGTCCCCCGGATGTCCAAAGGCGGTCCTGCGTCCTCGCCTGTGTGACGTGCGGGCCGGCGCGTGACCGTGAAACCCTGAAGTCACTCGGTACGGTTCTGGCCGCGCGCAGCGGCCTGCTGCGGCGGGCTTCGGGAAAGAAGCGCTAGACGCCTCCTCACGCTGCAGGCGGGGCCGATCCCGCTTGGCAATTGACGCCTCCGGCATCGTCCTGGCTTGACCTTCAACCAGCGATGGTGGTGCTGGGCGTCAGCGTCCGGGACCTCCGGGAACGGCCGCTCGCGCTCCAGCGGATCTACGGCATGGGATTCCCGTCCGTACGCGATGGGGAGGGCGACATCATGGGCCACCACGGCGCCACGCCGGGCGGGTCGCCGTGGTCCTCCGCAGCCAGCTGACCACCGGGGGCCCGAGCAACGCCGGTGGACTGGAGGTCGCCCTGCGGCAGGTGATGGTCGAACCACCGGCGCCGGCGCGCGGTGAGGACCTGATCGCGGAGGCCCGCCAGATCAGTGGATGACGCAACCGCCGCAGGGCTTGCCGTGATCATGGTCAGCACGGGCAGCCGGCGTCGAGCGGGCAGACGGAACGAGCAGCGGCGTGCGGCGTGCCGCCCCGGTGAGCGGGCGGCCGCGCACCAGTCGCAGGCCGTTGCCGACCACGATGAGGCTCGCGCCGACGTCGGCGATCACCGCCCCCCACAGGGGCAGCGCGCCCCCGGCCAGCAGGGCCGCCGCTGCGGCCTTGGTGACCAGCGACACCTGGACGTTCTGCCGCACGACCATCCGTGCCCACCGTGCAAGGCCGATCAGGGCCGGGACCTTGCGCAGGTCGTCGCCCATCACCGCGACATCGGCGACCTCCAGGGCGGTGTCGCTGCCGGCGGTGCCCATCGCGATCCCAACCGACGCGGCGGCGAGCGCCGGAGCGTCGTTGACGCCATCACCCACCATCGCGGGCGAGGTGAGGGACTGTATGTAGCCGGCTTTCTGGGCGGGCAGCAGGCCGGCATGAACCGCACCGACCCCCACCTGGGTCGCGACGCCGGCGGCGGTCAGGGGGTTGTCCCCAGTGAGCATCACCGTCCGCACGTCCATCGCGTGGAGGGCGGCGACCGCCTCCGCGGCGTGCGGGCGGATCGTATCGGCGATCGCGATCACTCCGGCGATCCGGTCGTCCACGCCGACCGCGACCACCGTCCGCCCCTGCCCGCGCAGGCCCTCGACCAGTTCCGCGAGTTCCTCCGGCAGGTCACCCACCAGCCGGACATCACCGACCGCCACCCGCTTGCCATCGACCAATCCGGTCGCGCCCAGTCCGGTGAGTGCCGCGAACTCGCTTACAGGCGGGATCCCGATGCCGCGCTCCTCGGCGCCCGCGGTGATCGCCGCGGCCAGTGGGTGCTCGGAGGCGTGCTCGACGGCGGCCGCCAGGCTCAGCACCTCCGTCTCCCCGGTGTGCAGGGCAGGGTGCACGGAGGTCACGGCGGGTCGGCCGCTGGTGATCGTCCCGGTCTTGTCCAGTGCGACAGCTCGCACGGCCGCGGCGGCCTCCAGGTGTGCGCCGCCCTTGATCAGGACGCCGGCCGCCGATGCGCGCGCCAGGGCGGAGGCGATCGTCACCGGCGTGGACAGCACGAGGGCGCACGGGCAAGCCAGGATCAGCAGGGCCAGGGCGTCGTAGAACGCGGTACCCCAGCCGGTACCGAGGAGGGGCGGTGAGAGCACCGCGACGGCCACCGCCAGGCCGATCACCGCCGGGGTGTACCGGCGGGCGAAGCCGTCGACCCATCGCTCGGACGGGGACCTGCTGGCCTGGGCCTCGGTGACCAGTGCCGCGATGCGGTCCAGGGTGGTGTCGCCGGGCGCGCGGGTCGCCTCGATGACCAGCATGCCCTGACGGTTCAGCGTCCCCGCGAACACCGCGACGCCCGGCCCGGCCTCCACGGGAACCGATTCCCCGGTGATCGCCGCCTGATCCACCGCCCCCGCGCCGTCCCGGACGATTCCGTCCACCGGGATCCGCTCACCCGGCCGGACCACCACGACGTCAGCGACCGCCAGCTCCGCGACCGGGACCTCGGTTTCGGTGAAGACCGCAAACGGGCCGTCGCCCCGACGGCGCCGCACGCGGGCGGTGGCGGGGGTCAGGTCCACCAGACTCGCCAGCTCGCTGCGCGCGCGTTCGGCGGCACGGCCCTCCAGCAACTCCCCGATCGAGAACAGCACGACCACCAGGGCCGCCTCCAGCCACGCCCCGATCGCGGCCGCGCCGATCACCGCGATGGTCATCAGCAGCTTGATCTCGGGGCGGCGGGTCGCCATCAGCGCCCGGACACCCGCCTGGGCGATGGGCACCCCGGCCACCAGCACCGCCGCCAGATACAGCGGCAACGCTCCCCCGCGGCTCACCAGACCGACGGCGGCCGCCAGCATCGTGAGCGCCGTCGCGACCACCGTCCCCTGTGTGCGGGACGGCCATCGCCGCCCCGGCCCGTGCGTCTCGGCCCCGGGGACCCGGTATCCCAGCCGTGTCACCTGCGCGCGGATACGGTCGGCCTCGACCTGTGCCCGCTGGTACTCCACGCGCATCGCGCCCGACGGGAACCCCACCGACACCTGGCTCACGCCGGGCACACGAGCCACGGCCCGCTCGATAGTCCTGGCGCAGTCCGCGCAGTCCATGCCCTCGACACCGACGACCTCGTGGGCGTAGGTGTCCTCAAGGGTCCTCCTCAACTGCAGTACGGTCTGATCCAGGCATGTGGCGGAGCAACGCTCGGCGTCGATGCGGACCACGACGCGGTCGGTGCGGTCGCCGGCCTCGACGGCCAGCACCCCCCGGTGCCCGGCGATCCCCTCGCGCAGCCGGTCGACGCACGCACCGCACCCGTCCGGGGTCTCGAGCGCGAGTTCCAGCCTGGCCTCGCTGCCCATCAGACCGGGTTCCCCTCGTCTGCGCAGAACCCAGGGGCCTCCACCTGAAGGGTGACGTGCTCAAGGCCCACGCGCTCGCGAAGCAATCGCGTGGCGCGCTCCAGGACGTCCTCGGAGCCAGCGCCATCGGCGAGCTCCAGGTGCCCGGTCGCGACCCGCAGTCCCGAGGTGAGTGTCCACACATGCAGATCGTGCACGCCCCCGACGCCCTCGACGTCGTCCAACGCCCTGCGCACAACGTCCACGTCCAGGCCCGCGGGGGCGACCTGCAGCAGCACCCGTAGCGCCTCGCGTCCCAGCCGATACGCCCGGGGCAGGATGAACAGTCCTATCCCGACGCCCACGATCGGGTCGGCGTACGGCCAGCCGGTGGCCAGCAGGATCACCCCGGCGACGATCACGCCGACCGAGCCGAGCATGTCCGACATCACCTCCAGGAACGCGCCCCGCACGTTCATGCTCTCCTTGGCCCCGGCCCGCAGCATCAGGAACGACACGACGTTGACCGCCAGGCCGATCACGGCGACCGTCAGCAGCCATGCGCCCGGCACGTCCGGCGGGTCCTGGAACCGCGACCACGCCTCGACCAGCACGTACGCGGCGATGCCGAACAGCAGCACGGTGTTCGCCAGCGCCGCCAGGACCTCGAGCCGGTACATGCCGTAGGTAGCCGATGAGGACCGATGGGAACGGGCCACCTGGATCGCCGCCACCGCCATCCCCAGGCCCGCGACGTCGGTGAGCATGTGGCCCGCGTCAGACACCAGGGCGAGAGATCCCACCGCGAACCCCACCACGACTTCCACAACCGTGAAGGCCGCGGTCAGCAACAGGGCCATCACCAAGGGGCGTACGTGTCGGCCGGCCGCCGACACGGGCGAGACGTGTGCGTGATCACCGCTCATCGCTCGGCGGCGTGGTCGCGGGCCACCGCCAGCAGCACCCGGATGTGGTCGTCATCCAGCGTGTAGAAGACGTTCCGGCCCTGTCGCCGGTACCGCACCAGCCGCTGGCCGCGCAGCAACCGCAGGTTGTGCGAGCACGCGGTCGCCGTGAGCCCCGTGACCGTCGAGAGGTCGCACACGCATAGCTCCTCCGCCTCCAGGAGCGCCGCGATCAACCGCAGCCGGCCGGGGTCCGAGAGCAGCCGGAACGTCTCGGAGAGCTCCAGGGCCACCGACTCCTCGAGGGCGGCACGTGCCCGGTCAAGGGTGCCCGCGTCCGCCTGGGGGGCGCACCCACCCTCCCCCTGGGCAGGAACCTCGCCGGGCAGCTCATTCGATACCTTCATATGTGTGAAGGTATCAGTGTGGTGTCGACACCGAAAGGGGCGCGCCCCTATTCTGAATGCGATGCCGTAGGTCGTTCCACCTCGGGTCGGCGTGCATCGGAACGGTCGCGACCGGTGCGCGCCCACGGCTGAGAAACGGGAGGTATGGCGCTTGGCTCGGTCCCGTTCGAAACCGCTGCAGAGACCCTCCTGAGGCAGGCTCCCCGGTCAGAGGTTCGGAGATAGACCGCCTCTTCGGCGTGTGAATTGCCAGACGCGGCGGATGCCGTGGTCCGTGATGTCCTTGGCCCGCCGGAGCGCAGACACGCCGCCACGAGATCCGTCGCACTTGCGCCGGGTGGGAAAGCGGTGCCACACAGGGTCGTCCAAGTCAGCGTCGGGGAGCTGTCCGAGAACTTGCCATCCATCCAGTCACACCGCCGGAGCATGGGACGGCTCCCCGAAGCCGACTTGCGCCCGGCGACCTAGCGCGCCACAATTGTGCACATGACCACCGAGCCGCTTCGCACCGTGCGCGACAAGTTCTCCGAGTACGTCGACAGAGTGGAGCGCGAGCACGAACGGGTCGTGGTCACTCGCAACGGGCGGCCCGCCGCCGTGCTCATCAGCCCCGACGACCTACAAAGCCTCGAGGAGACTCTGGCGATCCTCGCCGACCCCGAGACGCTGCGCGGCATCCGCGAAGGTCGGGACGCGATCCGCAACGGTGACTTCATCGAGGGCGCCGACGCGATCGCCGCCCTGCGCCCCACGCGGTGAGCACCCGGTACACGGTCCGCCTTGCCGGGCCGGTGGTGCGCGCGATCCAGCAGGACCTCCCTGAGGCCGTCGCTGGCGCCATGATCGAGTTCTTCAACGGCGCCCTGTGCGAGAACCCTCAGCGGATCGGCCACGCGCTGCGCAACGACCTGGAGGGCCTGTGGAGCGCACGCCGCGGCTCATTCCGGGTCATCTACGCGATCGACGACACCTCACGCATCGTCAGCGTCATCCGAGTCGACCACCGGCGCGACGTCTACCGCTGACATGGAGTGCCGAAGCTCGGTCTGCGCTTCGGCCGGGTGGTAACAGGGTGGTAACGCGACCCACAGAGACCACGGGAGATTCGCGGCCGAATCGGGCCCGGGAAAGCTCGTTCTCAGGCGGTTCTCCGAGACGACGGGAGACCACGGGAGACACCGTCGCCTGACTCATAATCCTCGGCGCGCAGGTTCGAGTCCTGCCACGCCCACTCAGATCCCTTATACAGACTGCGATCTCGATGTAGTCGCGATCCCGCGTGACCAGGGGATTTTGTAAATACTGCTCGCTGGCCCGGCGGCTGCCGGGCCGGTTGTGGCTGAGAGAGTTCCATACCTAGGAAATGGGGCCAGCCACTGCCCTGAGGGGGTCGACGATGGGTTTGCCCCCCCGAGGCGCGCCTCGATAGTCACTCGTCGCGACGCTTCGTGGCTCCCTCGGCGCGGACCCGGCCGGCCACCTCCGCGTCAGGTTGGGTCGCGACGGTGAACCAGACCCGGATTCCGTCCGGAGCAAGGTCGATACCCGACGAGCCGCCATGCGCTCGGGCGATCGCTCGAACGATCGCGAGCCCCAGGCCCGCGCCGCCGTCCCGGCCACGGGCGGGGTCGGCGCGGGTGAACCGTTCGAAGGCCCGGGCGGCAAACCCCTCGGTCATGGCGCGCCCCTGGTCGCGTACGCAGAACCGCAGGAGCCCCTCCGTGGTCCACGCGCTGTGAATGGTCACGGTGCCAGCGCCGTGGCGAAGCGCGTTGTCCACCAGGTTCCCCAGGGCCTGCTCGATCCGCGAGGCGTCGAGCAACACGGGACCGTCGGCGCCATCGACAACGTCGACCCGGCGGGTGTCGGCCCGAGCGCGACCGGCGAATCGGGCGGCCACGGTTGCCGTGATGGCGCTCGGGGTCACCCGCTCCGGGCGTAGCGGCAACCGCCCGGCGTCGGCACGGGCGAACACCAGGAGGTCCTCGGCGAGACGAACGAGCCGCTCGGTCTCGTCCGCCGCGGAGTCGACGGCGTCCCGAAGCTCCTCCTGGGTGGTGCCGGGTCGCCTCGCCAGTTCGAGCTCCGAGGTGAGGATCGCCAGCGGGGTTCGGAGTTCATGGCTGGCGTCGGCCACGAACTCCCGTTGGCGGCGCATCGCGAGGTCGATGCGGTCCAGCATGTCGTTGAGGGTCGCGCCGAGATAGTGGATCTCGTCGCGGGCGGGCGGGAGCGGCAGTCGCTCGCCGGTCTCCTCCCCGGAGATTTGCGCCGCCCGGCGGCGCATCGCCTCGGCGGGTCGCAGTGCGGCGGCCGCCACCCAGTGGGCCGCTGCGGCGGTGACCGCCAGCGCGATGGGGGCGGCGACGAACAGGAACAGCGTGAGCGTGCGCAGGGTGTCGTTGCGGTCCTCCAGTGAGGCGCCGACGACGACGACCAGTCGCTGGTCCTGGGCGGTGACCGGCGTCGCCAGTAGGCGGACGTCGTCCTCGATCCCGGCGACGCCCGACCGGTCGATGACGATGCGGCCCGTCTGGGCGCTGCGGAACTGTGCGGGGGTCAGCAGTGGCCCATCGCGCAGGAGCGGGGTTGCGTCGACGATGCGGCCGCGGGCGTCGAGGACCTGGGCGAAGGCCTCGCCGCGTTCGGTGAGGGGACTCTGTCCCGCCGCGCGCAGACCCTCGTCGGATTGGGCGACGAGCGCCGAGACGTCCGCCGCCCGGGCCCGAAGGGTCTGGTCGATGTTCCCGTCGAGGGCTGCGGCGACCCGGACTCGGAGGAGCACGCCGCCGATGAGCAGTGCGATGAGCATCAGCCCCGCGAACACCAGGGTGAGTCGCAGGCGGATCGGGAGGCGGCTCACGCGTCGACGCTTCGCAGCCGGTACCCCGCTCCTCGCAGCGTCTGGATGGACTCGACGCCGAAGGGGCGGTCGATCTTCTCTCTCAGGTACCGGACGTAGACGTCCACGACGTTTGAGCGGTTCTCGTACTCGTAGTCCCAGGCGCGTTCCAGGAGCTGCAGGCGGGTCAGGACCTGGTCGGGGGAGCGCATGAAGGTCTCCAGGAGCAGGTACTCCTTGGCCGACAGGGTGATCTCGGTGTCGCCTCGCCAGACGCGCCGGGTGGCCGGGTCGAGGGTCAGCGATCCGGCCCGGAGCACCGCCGGCCGTTCTCGGGGGCCGCGGCGCACCAGGGCCCGCAGCCGGGCGGTGAGCTCGGCGAACGCGAAGGGTTTGGTGAGGTAGTCGTCGGCGCCACCGTCCAGCCCGGCGACGCGGTCCTCGACCGCGTCGCGGGCGGTGAGCAGCAGCACCGGGGTCCAGTCACCGGCCTCGCGCAGACGGCGGCACGTCTCGAATCCGTCGATGCCCGGGAGCATCACGTCGAGGACCACCGCGTCGTAGTCGTTCGCGGCGGCCATCCACAGGGCGTCCTCACCGCGTTCGGCCAGGTCGGCGACGCCGCCTTCGGCGGCGAGGCCGCGTTTGATCAGGCCCGCCATCTTGATCTGGTCCTCGACCACGAGCACGCGCATGCCCTCATACCCCCTGCTGTTGCACCGTGTATCGGAGATGGTCGGGCACGCGGGTGAACCGCGGATGAGAGCCCGGCCCGTGCGGGCTCATCGCGGTCTCATCCGCGTGCGATTGGCTGTGCCGGACGTCAAGGATCGGAGCAGCGATGTTCATCACCGTGCCGGCGAATCTGGGCTATGGGGCGCTCGCCGCGCTGGTGGCCGGTGAGTCCGCGGGCCTGCCGATCCCCGGTGAGACGGCGCTCGCAGCCGCATCGCTTCTGGCGGGCGCCGGGCACCTGAGCCTCCCGCTGGTCATCGGGGTCGCGGCAATGGCGGCGATCGTTGGCGACAACGTCGGGTTCTGGCTCGGCCGTCGCGGCGGCCGGCGGGTCCTGCAGGCTGAACGCGGCCCGTTCCGGCGGCACCGGCGGGCGGCGCTCAGCAAGGGTGCCGCGTTCTTCGCCCGGCACGGCGCGAAGGCCGTGATCCTCGGCCGGTTCGTCTCCGGAGTGCGGGTCGTGACTGCGCTGGTGGCCGGCGCCTCCGGCATGACCCCGCGGCGGTTCTTCGTCGCCAACGCCGTGGGCGCGGTCCTGTGGGCCTCGCTGACGGGCGTCCTGGTGTGGTCGCTCGGGCCGGTCGGCGCCGTCGTGGCGGTCGGCGGGAGCTGGGTGCTCGCCGCGACCGGGTCGCTGGTCGCCGCGGCCCGCACCGCCCTCGCGCGACGTCGTGTGCCGGTGCCGCAGCGCGAGCCGGCCTGAGCCTCCGGGTCCGCACCTCACTCGGCGCCCTTCCGCGGCACCGCGGGGAGGCGCAGGGTGAAGCACGGTGCGGGACCGGCGTCGGTGAGTGTCAGGGCCCCGTTCTCGGCCAGGGCGAGGGCCCGCGCGAGAGGAAGGCCGATGCCATGCCGTCCGGGGGCGCTCGTGTGCCCCTGGGCGAACACCGCCTCCGGGTCGCCGGTGAGGCCGTCACCCTCGTCGCGGACCTCGACGTCGAGCCAGCCGTCCTCGTCGTGGGACCGCAGGCCCAGGTGGACGGTCCCCGCGCCATGGGTGATCGCGTTGTCGACCAGGATCTCCAGGATCTCTCGCAGCACCGGGGCGTGCGCGCTACAGCGAGGTGCCGTCGACGGAACGTCCAGCGTCAGTCGGCGGTCCCGTCCGGCGAGGGTGGCGCGCCACCTCGGGGCGGCGGTGCGCAGCAGTTCCGGGAGGTCGGTGCCGTCGGGCTCCGGCGGGAGATCGCGGGCCACCGAGAGCAGCGTCGTGATGGTGGCCTCGAGCCGGTCGACCTGTCCGATGGCGGCCTCGATCTCCGGCGGGACCGGGTCGGTTCGCATCGCGAGTGCCTCGAGGTCGATGCGAAGTGCGGCCAGGGGGGTGCGCAGTTGATGGGAGGCGTGGGTGCTGAACGCGCGCTCCCGCTCGACCATCTCCTCGATCCGACGGGCGGAGGCGGCCAACGCCGCACCCACCGCGTCGGCCTCAGGGACGCCGCTGTTGGGTGTCGTGACATCGAACTCCCCGCGCCCGAGGCGCTGCGCGACGTGGGCGAGGGCCTCAAGCGGCGCGGCGAGTCGCCGTGCGATGACCGATGCGGCGCCAACCGCGAGCGCCATCAGCGCAAGCGCGAGGGCCGCGAGCAACGTCCACGCGGTCCACGTCCGGTGGTCGACCACGGAGCCGTCCCGGGCGACGCGGAGCACGCCGGTGACCCGCTCACGCGTCACCAGCGGCACGGCGGCGACGATCTCCGGACCGGCCTCCCCCGCGTGGGCTCGCTCTGCCGTGATGACCGATCGGACGATTCCATCGGCACGCGCGGGGCCGTCGCCGGCGATGCGTCGCCCATCGAGGCCGTACACGCCGATGCGGTCCCCGGTGGTCGGCACCTCGATGCCGCCGGGTTCAGCCGGGTCCACGTCGACCGAGCGGCTGTCGTACACGGCGTCGCGTTGGAGGCGGAGCAGTTCCTGGTCCCGGTACCCGGTGTGCAGGGTGCGTGCGAGCGGCAGGGCGAACAGGGCGACCGCCACCGCAGCGACGACTGCGATCGCCGCCATCACCCGCCGTCGCATTCAGGCCTCGAACCGGTAGCCGACCCCGCGCAGGGTCGTGATGGCCTGGACCCCGAGCTTCTGTCGCAGGCTGAGGATGTGGGTGTCGAGGGTCTTGGTGGACCCCAGCCAGGTGGTGTCCCACACCTCCGCCATGATGCGGTCGCGGGTCACCACGCGACCCGCGTTGGCGGCCAGCAGCGCGAGGAGGGCGAACTCCTTGGGTCGCAGGATGATCTCGGTGTCGTCGGTCCAGGCCCTGCGGGCGTCCAGGTCGATCGCCACGGCGCCCGCCTCGATGCGACCGGCCTGGCCGGCGGGAGCGCTCGAGACGCGGCGCAGCTGGGCACGGACCCGCGCCATGAGCTCCGCCAGCCGGAAGGGCTTCATGAGGTAGTCGTCGGCTCCTGCGTCGAGACCGCCGACCACGTCCAGCTCTCGGTCTCTTGCCGAGACGATCATGATCCCGACCTCCGGTTCGGCCCGCCGCACGCGCCGGCACACCTCGATGCCGTCCATGTCGGGAAGGCCCAGGTCCAGGATGACCACGCCGGTCTCCGGGCCGAGCAGGCCCAACCCCTCCCCGCCGGTGGCGGCCCGCGCCACCCGGTGTCCGCTGTTGGTGAGGACGCGTTGCAGGGCGGCGGCAACGGCATCGTCGTCCTCGATGAGCAGCAGGTGAGTGCCCGGCATGCACCCCACGGTACCGCCGAGGTCGCGACTGTCCACCTGCGTGCCGCGGTTCTGACCTGGCGTTGACCTGTGCCGGCGACATCGGACGGCCGGCCGACTCATCCGCCACTCATCTTGGCGGGCTGTCATCACGGAGTTCGGGCAGGTGTGCCCCCCCGGGGGGCCCCGGTCGAGGAGGTCCGGAACCCCCGGCCGACCGACCACGAATGGTCCCGCCCAGATCGAGGAGGAACGGTGAACAAGGAACGAGCGGTGAATGTGGCCGCGGTGGTGGTGGGTGTGATGCTGCTCGTGGTCGCGGGGTTCTACTTCGCGGAGTCGGCGTCCTCGTTGCCGTCCTGGCTCCCGGGCCACGAGGCGGGGTCCTCCCATCACCACGTCAAGCACGGCATCGCGGCCCTGGTGGTCGCACTCGGGCTGGGCGTGCTGGTGTGGTTCCGCACCGGCCCGCAGACCCGCGCGGCGGCCGGCCGGTGAAGATCGACTACCTGCAGAGCATCGCGCTGGGGGCGCTCCAGGGGGTGTCGGAGCTCTTTCCGATCTCCAGCCTCGGGCACAGCGTCGTGCTTCCCCGCCTGCTCGGGTGGGACATCCACCAGAACGATGACTACTTCCTGGCGTTCCTGGTCGCCACGCACCTGGCCACCGCGCTGGTGCTGTTCGGGTTCTTCTTCCGTGACTGGATGCGGATCCTCGCCGGCCTCGGCCGGAGCCTGCGCGACCGGGGTATCGCCCCGGGCGACACCGACGCCCGGCTCGGGTGGCTGCTGGTCGTCGGGACGATCCCGGCCGGCCTGATCGGGCTGCTGCTGGAGCACCCCCTGCGCAGCCTGTTCGCCTCGCCGCGCACCGCGGCGCTGTTCCTGATCGTCAACGGCGGGTTGCTGCTGGGCGCTGAACGCCTGCGCCGCCGCGCCCCGGAGCGCCCCGACGGCGACCCGGATGCGCGCATCGCGGACGAGCTGACCTGGAGGTCGGCGGTCGGGGTTGGCACCGCCCAGGCCCTGGCGCTGATCCCCGGCATCAGCCGCTCGGGAGCGGCGATGGGCGGAGGCCTGCTGGCCGGGCTCTCCAACGAGGACGCGGCTCGCTACGCGTTCCTGCTGGCCACACCCATCATCGGGGCCGCCGCGATCCTCAAGCTCCCGGACCTGCTGGGCCCCGCGGGCGACGGGGTCCGCGGCCCGGCGCTGGTGGGGGCCGTGTTCGCCGCGGGTTCCGCGTACCTGGCGGTGCGCTTCCTGATGGGGTACCTGCGCACCCACACCCTCACCCCGTTCGGGATCTACTGCCTGCTGGCAGGTGCGGCGGCGACCGTCGCCATCGCGGTCACCTGAGCGTTTGGGGGCGGGCAACCCGCCCCCAAACGGTCCCGACAGGTCAGTCCTGCGCGTCCGACTGGACCTGCAGGACGGTCCCGGTCGTCGCATCGACCTTGACCTCGTGGTCCTTGCCGGAGGCCGCCTTGACGTTGACCTCCCAGATCACGGTGCCGTTCTCGTTGCCGAGGGACGCCTCGTTCACGGTGCCGGGCACCTTGCCGAGGGCCGTCTGCTCGGCCTGGGCCCGGGTGACCGTCGCGACCTTCGCCAGGCTCGCGGCCTCCGCGGCCTCGCCCGCGCCATCGCCACGCTCGGACTCGGTGGACTCCTGGTTGTCGGCCCGCTCGAGATCGTTGCCCTGGTTGGTGTCGGCCGTGTCGCCGGTCTCCGGCCGGTCCTGGGTGCCCGTGACGGCCCGACCCGTGTCCGCGGTGTCGCCCGGCTCGGGCCGGTCCTGGGATCGGGTGGCCACCGAGGTGTCGGGGCGGTCACCCAACTCCGGGGTGTCCGGCGTCTGGGCGGACTGGACGGTTGGGGCCGTGGCGTTGTGACCCACGGACTGGGCCATGGCGAGGGTGCCGCCGCCGCCGACCGCCATCACCGCCGCACCTGCGGCGAGCCAGCGCTTGGCTGTGGTGGAGAGCATCGTGTTGGACCTCCATGAGGGGGTTGACCTGGGGTCGGCGGAAGTGCCGGCCCGGGATCAGGAAAGCGGGCTCGGATGGGAAGACGATGAGTGCCACCACGTGAGCCGACGGCTCATCGGCCGCTCATCTTCAGGGGGTGTGATCCCAGTCGCCGGGACATGTGTTCCGGCGACCGAGGAGGCAGTGAGGTGATCGGTGATCCGGTCGGCTTTGCAGGCGAGGTGTGGAGGTCGCTCAGTGCGGTGGCGCTGGTTCCGCTGGCGGTGGGCGTCGCGCTGCACCTGGTGAAGGTCGCGGCGGAGGCCCGCAGCTGGCACGGGGTCCTGTCGCACGCCGGCGCGAAACCGGCCCGCATGCCGTTCCGCCCGGTGCTCGGAGCGTTCGTCGCGTCCATCGGAGCGGGCGCGGTCCTGCCCGCCAAGCTCGCCGACGTCGTCCGCGTGGGCCTGCTGCGTCGGCATGCCACGGCACCGGGCATCGCCGCCATCTCCGGGACGATCGTGCTGGAGGCGGTCCTTGAGACGCTGTTCGGGATCGCGATCGTCGGCTGGTGGATCGTGGCGGGGGCCCGCGGCGGCACGGCCGGCGCCCACCTGCCGGCGATCACGGGCGCGCCCACCCTGCTCGCCGCGGGCGCGGTGGGCCTCGGCCTGGCCGTGGTCGCCGGCATCGCGGGACGGGGCCGGATCGGCGCCGCGACGCGCCGCTTCGCCTCGGGATTCGGCGTCCTGCGGCACCCGCTGGGCTTCGCCCGCGGGGTGCTGGGATGGAAGCTCGTCGCGTGGGCGCTGCGGTTCGGCAGCGTCGCCGCGTTCCTGCTCGCCTTCGGCCTGCCCGCCACGCCGGGAACGGTGGCGGCGGTGATCGCCGCCCAGTCCGTCGCCGGCCTCCTCCCGCTGACACCGGGGAACGCCGGCACCCAGCAGGCCGCGATCGGTGTCGCGCTCGCCGGGGTGGCGGCGGCCAGTGCCGGCGTCGCCTTCGGGGTCGGGATGCAGGCCGCCACCGCCGTCGTGGACGTGCTGATCGGCGCGGCGGCCCTCCCGCTGGTCGCCACCGGGACGGGGTCCCTCCGCGACCGCCTCCGCGGACTGCGCGCCGGCCTGGCGGACCTCCCCGGCCCCGCCCTGACCCCCGACCCGCTCCCCTCGATGGAAGGTGCCTCACGGTGAGGATCGCGATCGTCAGCGACTACTACTACCCGCAGCTGGGCGGCATCACCGAACAGGTCCACGGCCAGGCCACCGAACTGACCCGCCGCGGCCACCAGGTGACGGTGATCACCCCGCGCGTCGCGGTCACCCCCCGCACCGTCGACGGGGCGAACCTCCCCGGCCGCGACTTCGAGGTGGTGCGGGTCGGCACCGCGTGGCCGGCGTACGGCAACGGGGCGGAGACCCTCCTGTCGCTGGACCCGAGGATCCCCCTGCGCCTCCGGGGCATCCTCGCCCCAGGACGGTTCGACCTGATCCACATCCACAATCCCTTCGGGGTGGCGTTGCCGATGCTCGCCGCGCTCGGGGCCCGCGACACCCCCGTCGTCGGGACCCTGCACAGCGTCGTCCCGGACGACTACCGCCTGCTGCGGTGGGCCCGGCGCCCCCTTCACCACGTCCTCTCCCGCCTCGACGCCCGCGTCGCGGTGTCCGAAGCCGTCGTCGAGTCGATCGGCCCGCGTTTCCCGGGGCTGGACTTCCGGGTGATCCCCAACGGCATCGACACGCGGTTCTTCACCCCCGACGCCGCACCCCTGCCGGACCTCACGGATCGCCGCAACATCGTGTTCGTCGGACGCTTCGACCCCCGCAACGGCGTGCGGACCATGATCCGGGCGTTCACGCTGCTCCACGCGACGCACCCGGACGTTCGCCTGGTGATCGTCGGCGACGGCCCGTTGCGGCCCGTCGTGGAGCGCCTCGTGCCCGCCGGGCTGCGCGACCACGTGGTGTTCGCCGGCCGCGTCAACCAGCTGCGCCCCCGGTATCTGGCGAGCGCCGACGTCCTGTGCACCCCGTGCAGCCTCGCCTCGTTCGGGATGGTCCTGCTGGAGGGGATGAGCGCCGGCCTGCCCGTCGTGGCGAGCCGGATCTCCGGGTTCCGGCTGGTGATGCGCGACGGCGTCGACGGGCTGATGGTGGACCGCCCGGACGACGAGCGGGGCTTCGCGGCGGCCCTCGCCCGGGTCCTCGATGACCCCGCGCTGGCGGCGCGGATGGGGTCCGCCGGCCGTGCTCGGGCTGTGGCGGCGTTCGGCTGGCCGGTTGTCGCGGACCGACTCGAGGGCCTCTACGCCGAACTGCACTCTGTTTCAGGCCCGCTGCCCGGCCCCACCACGAGCGGGTCTGAGGCGTTCGCCCGAACCCGCGCACCCGCCTCCGGGCAACGTTGACTCGGCGATGACCTGGCCGTTGCCTGGCGATGAGGACGCGGTCCTACGGTGGCAGTCGCTCCCTGCGAGGGACATGTCACCGACGAGAGGAACCAATGCCGAATCGGGCCACACAGGCGCCCAAGGCTGAGACCCCGGCGCCGACGGGCGAAGGGGCGATCATCGAGATGGCCGGCGTCGGGCATCGGTACGGGCAGTCCGACGCCCTCCGTGGAATCGACCTCACCGTTTCGGAAGGGGAGATCTTCGGCTTCCTGGGCCACAACGGCGCCGGCAAGACGACCACCATTCACATCCTCACCACGCTGATCGTCCCGACCTCCGGGTCGGCGCGCGTCTGTGGACACGACGTCGTCGCCCACCGCCTGGATGTTCAACGGGCCATCGGGTACCTGCCGGAGAACGTCCGGATGTATGACCATCTCACGGCCCGGGAGAACCTGCGCTTCTTCGCACGACTGTCCGGCGTGGCCGACATCCCCCGGGCGATCGATGACGCTCTCGGCTTCCTCGGGTGCCAGGACCTCGCCGACCGCCGCGTGGGGACCTTCTCCAAGGGAATGCGCCAGCGCATCGGAATTGCGCAGGCCATCCTCCACCGCCCGCGGGTCCTGTTCCTCGACGAGCCCACCTCGGGTCTCGACCCGATGGGCGTCCGCCAGCTGCGCGACACGATCGAGCGGCTCAACGCCGAACTCGGCATGACCATCTTCATGAACACCCACCTGCTGAGCGAGGTGTCGCGCGTCTGCAGCACCATCGGGGTGCTCGCGGACGGTGAGCTCATCTACCGGGACACACTGGCCCGGACACTCGAGTGCTTCCCCGATGAGGCGTCGCTCGAAGACATCTACGTCCGTCTCGAGGACGGATGACGGCGGCGGTCGCGATCGCCGGCGGGCAACTCCGTTCGCTGACGCGCCGCCGGACCTTCCTGGCGATGCTGCTGGTGCTCCTGCTGATGACCGCGCTGTCCGGATTCATCGGCTGGTCGAGCCACTCGACCATCGTCAGCGTCTACGACGAGACCGTTCGGACCCTCACGGCAGCGGGAAAGCCCGCTCCGCCGAACCCGTTCTCGGGCAAGCCGCGCCTCGCCCTGCTCAACAACATGATCATCTACGTGCCGCTCATCGGCGCGCTGCTGGCGATCGTCATCGGACACCTCAGCATCACCGATGACCGGATCGCAGGGGTCAACAGGGTCGTGTTCTCCCGGCCCGTCCCCCGCGTCGCCTACTACTGGGGCAAGGTGACCGGAGGCGCGCTCGCCTTGCTGGTGATCATGGCCGCCTGCCTGGTGCTGAGCATCATCGCCGTCTCGCTGATCAACGGCGGTGCACCGACCGCGCCGGAGTTCCTGCGACTCGGCGCGTTCTACGGCCTCGCCTGGACGTATCTCCTGGTCTTCATGTTGGTGGGGATGGCCTGCGCACTGCTGCTGCGGAGTCAGTCGATGGGACTCCTTGCCGGTGTGGCCGTCTGGGTGCTGGTGACCTTCGCAACTCCGCAGTTCACGTCGGGCCTGCGGCCCGTCGCCTCGCTGAACCCGGTGAACGATCCCGTCGCGGTCAGCTCATCACCGTTCTTCCGCGTGACCTCCAGGGCCAAGCCGGCCTCGGTGAGCGAGCAGTACAAGACCCTCAGCACCCAGATCCTCACCGAGGGGCACCGGTTCACGCTCGGGGCCACGCTCGGACACCTCGCCCCGATCCTGGTCTTCGGCGGGCTGCTCGGGGCGTGGTCGCTCCGCCTCGTGCGTCGACACGACTTCTCCGAGGAGGCCGTCGTTGACTAGCGGACACCCCCACCCGGCGATCGCCATCGCCGGACACGAATACCGATCGGCGACACGAAACCGGGTCCTGGCCATCCTGGTGGTGGGGATGGTGCTCGTCGCAGCCGCATCGGTCACGATCGCCTCGTACGACTTCAAAGCGCAGATCGCCGATTACAACAGCTACGTGGCGCAGGCCAAGGCGGCGGGTGTTGCGGTCACCGCGCCCCCCCAGCTGTTCCCGCTCCAGCTGCTGCGCCCGGTGATCGAGTATGTGCAGATCATCGGCGCGGTCTTCGCCATAGGGCTCGGCTACCTCACCGTGGCCCGGGAGCGGACGGGGAACACCCTCAGACTGCTGCTCACGCGCCCGGTGCGGAACACCGACCTCATGTTCGGCCGGCTGCTGGGTGCGGGAGCCCTGATCGTGACGATCCTGGGGGCCACGGCGCTCATCAGCGTGTTCCTGATCGGCGTTCTCGGAGGAACCTGGTTGGGGGGTGGCGATCTCCTCCGGGTCGCCATCACCTTCCTCACCGGTTCGCTGTACATGCTGATCTTCTACGCCCTTGGGGTTTGGCTCTCGGCCCGCAGCCGGGCGCTGGTGAACGGGCTCGTCGTCGCGCTCGTGGCCTGGTTGATGGTGGTCCTCATCATCCCGCAGATCGGCGACACGATGGACCCCGACAACCAGGTGCCCGGAGGGCTGTTCGCCGCGCTCCAGGTGCAGAAAGCAGATGAGAAGAAGGTCCTCGCCCACTTCTCCACGTACGAGCGGATTCGCAACGACCTGGAGGAGACCTCGCTCACCAAGCACTTCGAACGCCTCACGTTCGCGGTGACCGGCATCAAGGACAAGTACAACGGCGTCTCGCTCGCGACGGTCGCCGCGGACAAGCGCGGAGACATCGCATGGCTTGGTGTCTACGCCGCACTGCTGGCCACGCTCATGTGGTCAGGCATCCGACGCGAGAGCGTCACCGGAAAGGACACCTGATGGACACCCGCATCACGCGTCGCCTCACGGCGGTCTCCCTTGTTCTCGCCGGGCTGAGCACGGCCGCCCTCGCCGGATGCGGCGGGAGCACCGCATCCAACGTGACCACGGCCACGACCGGAACCGGGGCCGCTCCGGCATCCGCGGTGCTCCCGGTACCGAAGAACCCCATTGCCTCCGCCTCGACGAAGCCGGGCCTGCGCATCAGCAAGGTGTTGGTGGAGAACAACGTGGCGCCCGACACGGGCAAGGCGGTCAGCGACCACCTCGAGGTGACGCTCCAGAACACCGCGGCGACCCCCCTGACGGGCATGGAGATCTACTACCGCATCACGGATCCGACCCTCAATCGATCGGAGGGGTACTACACCAAGCTGACGGGCATCACGTTGGATCCCGGCGCCGTGCGGGTGATCCATTTCGACAACACCGGCGCCACCGATCACTTTCCCGTCAACAGATACAGCCTGTACTACAACGACAAGAACGCGCTGGTCATCGACGTCACCGCGGGCGCGGCCGGCGTGAAGCCCGCGACCTTCACGGTCCGGAAGGACGCCGGCGGCGCCGAGGCAGGGGTCGAGTAGCCCTCCACCGACCGTCGGCCCCGGCGCGGCCGCCCGGCGTTGCCGGCTGCGTGCCGGACCCCATCCTGAGGCGTCGGATCAGACGTCCGGAACGTCGGTGAGGTGTGACGGACTCAGGGGTGTCGCCGGGTGGTGGCACCCCACGCCCGTTCAGGCGCCGGGCGCGGTGTCGGCGGCGAGCCGCCTCGCGAGCGCCAACCGGCCCGCACGACCCAGCCGGAGACTGCCGGCGAGCCCGGCCGGCTGAATCGCGCTCTGGTACCTCCGGCACCACGGCGGCGAGCACCGTCCGCAGCGAGGCGCGTCGCGGGCCGACTGAACTCCGCAGGAACCGGGGTGAGGGAGGGCCGACTCATGGGCGATTCATGTGGCCCGGCCACCGTCGGCTGCACCACATGCCACCCCCCTCTGGAGGAACCCGTGAACGAATCGTCCACCGTGGTTGCGCCACATCCCGGACCGGAGCACGGCAGGGCCCGCCGGATGCTCAACAAGGTGCCCGAGGTGACCCTGTATTTCTGGGTCATCAAGATCCTCGCCACCACCGTCGGTGAAACGTTCGCCGACTACCTGAACGACACGCTCGGATTCGGTCTCGGAGGCACCACCTGGGTGATGAGCGCGGCGCTCGCCGTGGCGCTGGCCGCCCAGTTCCGCCTGTCCCGGTACGTGCCCGGGGTGTACTGGGCCGCGGTGGTGCTGATCAGCGTGGTGGGCACGCTGATCACCGACAACCTCACCGACAACGTCGGCGTGTCACTGGTGACGACCACCGGCGTGTTCGCCGCCGCCCTGGCGGTGACCTTCGCGGCGTGGTTCGCAGTCGAGCGGACGCTCTCGATCCACACGATCGTCACGCGCCGCCGGGAGGGCTTCTACTGGCTGGCGATCCTCTTCACGTTCGCGCTTGGCACGGCCGCCGGTGATCTGATGGCCGAGCGCCTCGCACTGGGCTTCGCGACCTCAGCGCTGATCTTCGCCGGGGGGATCGCGGCGATCGCGGTCGCGCACTTCCGGTTCGGCCTCAACGCGGTGACGGCCTTCTGGGCCGCGTACGTCCTCACCCGCCCGCTCGGGGCATCGATCGGGGACTACCTCTCCCAGGCCCGCGCCGACGGTGGCCTCGGCCTCGGCACGACGGCCACCAGCCTGGTGTTCCTCACCGCGATCCTGGGGACCGTCGCCTTCCTGAGCGTCACGGGCGTCGACCGCACCGAGCGCGCCGTCGAGCCGGCCTGAGCGGTGAATGTGTCCGGCCGGTCCGGGCCGGCCGGACACCCCGGTCCGTGTGAGGATGCAGCCGTGAACGGCGGTCGCTCACTTAAGGGCCCTGGCATCCCCATCCGCATCAGGCTCACCGCCGTGTTCGCGGTGGTGGTCGCCATCGCGCTGGCCTTCACCGGCGTGCTGGTCTACCTGGTGTTCCGGCAGGGCGTGGACGCCCGGATCGACGAGGAACTCGCCGACCGGCAGGGGCAGATCGTCCTGCTGGCGCGCGACGACCCGGATCCGGCGGCGCTCCTGGCGCGCGCGGGTGAGGCGCTCCTGCAGATCTACCGTCCGGATGGAACGCCGGTGGCGACGAGCACCCAGCTCGACTCCGCCCGGCTCATCTCCGCACCCGATGTGGCGCGCGCCGCGACCGCCCCCATCATGCTCACCCGCCCACGCCTCCCGGGCATGTCCGACGGCGTCCGCATCAGGGCCTTCCCGATACCCGGCGGCCGGGTCGCCGCCATCGCCGAGCCCCGGGACGACCGGGAACGGACGCTGCACCGCCTCGCGGTGATCCTCGGGCTCGCGCTGCCCCTGGCCCTGGTGATCGCGAGCGTTGCCGGCTACCGGGTCGCGCGGGCCGCGTTACGGCCCGTGGAGGCCCTGCGCGCTCAGGCCGCCGCCATCGGCACCGGGGACCTCGACGGCCGCCTCGCGGCCCCCGGCACCCGCGACGAGCTCGACCGGCTGGCGACGACCCTCAACGACCTCCTCGAGCGCCTCCAACGCGCCGTGGAGCACGAGCGCCGCATCATCGGGGACGCCAGCCACGAGCTGCGCACCCCGGTGAGCGTGCTCCTCACGCGGCTGGATGTCGCGTTGCGGCAGGACCTCGACCGCGACCATCTGGTGCGCGTCCTGGAGGAGGCCCGAGGCGACGCGCGTCGCCTCGCCCGGTTGGCGGACGACCTGCTGCTCCTCGCCAGGGTCGATCAGGGAGGGCTCCCCATCCGACGCGTTCCCGTGGAGGTCCACGATCTGCTGGATGCCGCCGCCGACCGCAACCGTGCTTCGGCCGCAGGCCGGCCGATCCGCATCACCCAGGAGGTCCCCGGCGGGGCCGTGGTCCTCGCCGACCCGGACCGCACCGCGCAGGTGCTCGACAATCTCGTCACCAACGCGGTCCGCCACGGCGCCGGCGACATCGAGCTCCGGGCGTCCCTCACACACACCCACGTCACGATCTCCGTCCGGGATCACGGCGCCGGATATCCCCCGCCGTTCCTTCCGCATGCGTTCGACCGCTTCTCCCAGGCGGACGGCGGGCGGCAGGGTGGTGGACTGGGCCTGGCCATCGTGGCGGCACTCGTCACGGCGCAGGGTGGGACGGTCACCGCCGGGAACGACCCGGACGGTGGCGCCGTGACCGCGTTCACGCTGCCGCTCGCGTGACACTCGTTCCCCGCCCGGTCAGTCCGGCCCTTCAACGCGAAGTCGGTATCCCGCGCCGCGCACCGTCTCCAGGGTGGTTCGCCCGAACGGGCGGTCGATCTTCTCCCGCAGGTACCGGACATAGACGTCGATGACGTTCGAGCGGTGCTCGTACCCCTGGTCCCATGCCCCCTCCAGGATCTGCAGACGCGTGAGCACACGCCCGGGGTTGCGCATGAAGACCTCAAGGATCTGGAGTTCCTTCACCGACAGATCCACCGGGGTCCCGGCCCGGGTCAGGGTGCGGCCCACCGGATCCATCACGAGGTCACCGACCACCAGCCGCTCCGGATCTCGCACCGGGGGTCGGCGCGCCAGCGCGCGCACCCTCGCCACGAACTCCCCGAAGTCGAAGGGCTTGACCAGGTAGTCGTCCGCCCCCGTCTGAAGCCCCGTGATCCGGTCGTCCACCGCATCCCGCGCGGTCAGCATGAGGATCGGGACATCGACACCCGCATCACGCAGCCTCCGGCACGTCTCGAAACCATCAATTCCCGGGAGGTTCACGTCCAGGCAGATCACGTCGTAAGGGGAGGCGGCCGCCATCCACAGCGCGTCCTCACCACGCTCCGCAGTGTCGGCGAGCAGCCCCTCAGACCGAAGACCCGCCTGTATCAGCTCGGCGAGCGGCAGCTCATCTTCGATCACCAGGACCCGCATGGCCGTCATTGTGGCATCGCGGACCGCGGTCCAGGTCCCCGACGGGGGCCCGCGTCAGCAGCCCCAGCGACAGCTTCGGACCGACAGGTCGGTCCGTCCGAGCGGTTAGCGCCGTGCTTGCTGCGATCGGCGACATGCGCCACAATTGTGCCCATGACGACCGAGCCGCTTCGCACCGTGCGCGACAAGTTTTCTGAGTACGTCGACCGGGTGGAGCGTGAGCACGAACGGGTTGTGGTCACCCGCAACGGCCGGCCCGCCGCGGTGCTGATCAGCCCCGACGATCTGCAGAGCCTCGAGGAGACCCTCGCAATCCTGGCCGACCCGGAGACGCTTCGCGGCATCCGTGAGGGTCAGGACGCGATCCGCGCGGGTGATTTCGTCGAGGGCGCCGATGCGATCGCCGCCCTGCGCCCCACGCGGTGAGTACCCAGTACACGGTCCGCCTCGCCGGACCGGTGGTGCGCGCGATCCAGCAGGACCTGCCCGAATCCGTCGCAGGCGCGATGATCGAGTTCTTCAACGGCGCCCTGCGTGAGAACCCACAGCGCGTCGGCCACGCGCTGCGCAACGACCTGGAGGGCCTCTGGAGCGCACGCCGCGGATCGTTCCGCGTCATCTACGCGATCGACGACACCTCACACATCGTGAGCGTCGTCCGAGTCGACCACCGACGCGACGTCTACCGCTGAGCCCCGATCCGGAAGCCGATCGGAGGCGCCCGGGTGGTAACAGAGTGGTAACGCGACCCACAGAGACCACGGGAGATTCGCGGCCGAATCGGAGCCCGGGAACCGCCTTTTCAGGCGCTTCTCCGAGACGACGGGAGACCACGGGAGACACCGGCGCCTGACTCATAATCCTCCGCGCGCAGGTTCGAGTCCTGCCACGCCCACTCAGATCCCCTATGCAGACGGCGATCTCGGTATGTGCATCTTCGCTTCTGACCAGGGGACTTCCAGAAAGCTGCTCGTACTCGACTTAGACGCGGCTGCAGCTGCGCCGGTCTTGGCTGAAGGTGTCCCATACCTGGGAAATGGGTTCAGCCGCGACCTTGAGGGGGTCAAAGTGCGCCGCATCTTTGCTCTTCGCACGTGTTGACGCAGCCACGTGCATCCGTAGCCGTGGGGCAGTCCTCATTTGGGGCGCTGGCGAGACCGGCTGAGAACCGCACGGAGAAGCCTCCGTGACGCCCAGGACGCTTCAGTGCGGCGAGACGACTCGATGCGGCGCCGCACGAATGAGATGTCGTCCGGGCCCGCAAGGGGGAACGGGCCCGGACGATCTGTCGCCTCAGTCCGGGTCGAGGACCGTGACGATGCCCTGCCCACCGTCCACCCGGACGCGCTGTCCGGTCTTGATGGACTTCGTTCCGAAGCCTGTCCCGACCACCGCGGGGAGGCCGTACTCCCGGGACACGATGGCGGCGTGCGCCATGATGCCGCCGATGTCCGAGACCGCCGCAGCGATCTTGGTGAACACCGGCGCCCAGCTCGGAGCGGTGATCGGACACACCAGGATCTCACCGGCCTGAACCTCACCCAGCTCCGCGGGCGACATGATCACCCGGGCGAGGCCCTCCACGACCCCGGGCGAGGCGGCCACGCCGTGCAGCACGTTCGCTTCCGCACCCTGCCCGGCGTTGAGCCACCGGTTGACCGTGTCGTCGTTGACGCCCCACAGCATCACCGAGAACGGCTCTGTGACGTGGTCGGGGGCCGGTCCGAGGGCCGGCGGCGGGGACCACTTGCGCAGCGCCGCCATGATGCGCTTACGCTCCGCGATCTCCCGGCGCCAGTAGATGCCGCGGTCTTCGAGTTCCGTCGCCCAGCCGCTCAGCAGGTCCCACATCGCCTGGTACACCTCGAAGCGGTGCAGGTACCAGATGTCTTCGGCGTCCTCGAGGAAGCCCCGCGCCGAGAACACCCCGCCCAGCTCACGCACCTTGTTCCAGAGGCGCGTGTGGTGCTGGTGCTCGCAGTAGAAATTGTGGTTCTCCACGAATGGGTAGACCATCCGGGCCAGGCCGATGAGCTCGTCGAACGCGGCTCTGTCGTCATCGGTGAGAAGCAGGTCCCGGTACTCCGCGGCGATCCTGTCGCGCTCCACCTCGACCGTCTCCAGCGGACGGTCGATCCGCTCGCCTGCCGCCAGCTTGCCGACGTAGGTGGCGATGAGGCTCAGCGGCACCGACAGATCGTCGTTCCATGCCGGATCGGTGTGGATCATCCCGGCCCCGGTGGAGAACCAGAACCACGGTTCGCGGACCGTCTCGAACTCGGTCACCCACTCCTCACCACCCGGGAGGCCACGCACCGCAGCGAGGACCGACTCGGCTTTGCCGCCGGCGGTGATGGCGCCGTCCACGCCCTTCTCGATGGCGAGGGCCGCGAGGCGCTTCAGCTCGTCGTCTGGGCGGAACATCAGGATGTCGATTCCCGCCACCATCTGGGCGACGGTCTGATCGCTGATGTCCGGGAAGTGCCCCCGGCAGAAGTCGCCGAACACCACGTAGGCGCCGTAACCCAAGCCGAGCATCTCGAAGTGGAGGTGCCCGATCGTCGCGATGTTCTCGAGCAGACGGTTGTAGTTGTGGAGCAGGGTGTACGCGGCACCCCGGTCCTGGCCCTTCTGCACGCTCTCGAAGGGCTCCAGGTCCGGGAGTGGCGCGAACTCCAGCGCCTGCATCGACTCCCGGCAGGTCTTGGCCTTCTCGACCCACTGCTCGTAGAGCTCGCTCCAGTTCTGGAAGTAGTGGCCCGCGCGCGGTCCGAACACCTCGGCCCGCGCGGCGATGTCGTCGGGGTCCGACACCACGTTCGGACTCACATACACGTAGCCGTTGACGACTCGGTGGTTGAGACCCAATGCGGTGGGCACCCGCAGGTACCGGGTGGTGTTCTGGTTGAGGATGACCCAGGTCTGCTCGGGCATGACCATGTCGAACGGGTACATGACCTCCGGGTAGTGCATGGAGTCCCAGAACCAGAACTGCTGCTCTTCGCTCTCGCGCCGGTCGTCCGAGAACACCGCGTAGTAGGGGTAGAGCCGTCTCCAGTCCTCTGCGCCCTCGGGGGCGGGCACATCGAATGGGTTCGTGAAGCTCCGCTCACCGTCCGCCATCGCCCTCGCTCCTTTGCTCGACCAGCAGTTCGAACTCACGCATGGATCTGCCGAGGTACGCCTCGGCGATGCTCCTGCCGAGCGGATGCCGCACCCGCTCGCCCATCCAGCGCAGCTTCTCGCGCGCCTTCTCGATGCTGCACATCCCCCGGATCGCCCAGCTCGCGGTGAGCTCGGCGTTGCTCTCCAAGTAGGAGATGGAATCGGCGGCCTGCATGAGGTCGCCCTCAGGGGATCCGCCGAACTCGTGCTCGCGGATTGGCCGTGCCACGGCCGCCGCGAGCTCGCGCGACGCCCCTTGGCCGGCCAGCCACTCCGGCACGATCACCGCCGATCGGCCCGTGTGCGCGTCGTTGTAAACCGGGTCGTCCCACCGGACCGTCGCCATGTCCAGAACCGGACCGCCGGGGACGCTGCGCTCCATGTCGTGCAGCAGCGCGGCGATCACCAGGTGTTCCGGCGCGTCGGGCGCCAACACCAGCATCCAGTCGCCGGCCCGCGTGAGGTGGTCGCGATCGTAGTAGTCCTCGATCCAGTCGAAGATGCGGCCGCGGAGCGCCAGGAACCCGGGGCTGAAGACACGGTCGGGCAGCGCCCGCCAGTCGGGCTCCTCCGGGATGAGAGCCTCGGCACCGCCGTGCACGCGGGACGGAGGGCGGTGCACCACCTCAGCCACCGGACGCCATGGCCGACGGGGACGGCCGCAGGAGGGCTCCGGCGCCGGGCACCGACCGGGGCACACCGAGGGCGTCAAGCACCTCTGCCGTCGTGGCGGTGGCCGCGGAGATGACCGGCAGCCCCAGCGTCCGCTCCAGGTCGTCGAGTGCCGAGAGTGACGGCATCTGAACGCAGCAGGACGCCACGAGCAGGTCCACACCCGACAGGTCCAGCCCCTCGGCGTGCTTCAGGAGCGCGGCGGGATCGAGCCGCCCCACCTGGACGTTGTCGGGGACCGACAAGCTCACCGAGTCGGCGACGAAGATGCCGTAGTCCTCGATGTAGGCCGCCACGCGTTGGGTGAGGTCCGGCATGTACGGGGTGATGATCGCCACCCGCCGGGCATTCAGCCTCTGCATCGCCCGGATGAGCGCTCCCGCGCTCGAGACCACCGGGGCGGCGCACCCCGCCTCCCTCGCCACACCCTCCAGGTGCGCCTCCGCCGCCTCGTGGGCCCTCGACCCGCGGGCCATCAATGCCACGAGGCACGCGTACACCAGCACATCGACGCGGGCATCCGACAGCTCGCTGACGTTACGATCCCCGTCCGCGACCATTCGCGCCAGCGACGCGACGTCGACGCTGTGCAGCACGGCGCGACTGGAGTGGAACGTCACCTCCAGCGGCAGGCGGGCCGCCCGCACCATCGCCGGCACCTCTGTCTCGATCGTGGTGTTGGAGCTGGGAACGATCAACCCCACGCGTTTGCGGGCCGTCACGGGCACCGCCTCCTTCCGACGAGGGCGACGACGAGCGCGAGGGCGAGCCCAAGGCACAGCCCGGCGAGCCCCGTGATGCGGGGGTCCGCCGTCCATCGCATCGGGGCGACGGCCGGAGCGGGGCCGGCCGCGGGGACCGCCCGGGCCGGGGCCGGTGGGACAACATCCGCCGTGATGCGCTGGCCGCTGAGGGCACCCTCCAGGGCCGCGGCGAACTGCTCGGTGATCGCCGTGGCCTGTTTGATCACGATCTTCTGGCCGACGGAGCCCAGCATCCCGCCCAGGGCGACATCGGCCTCCAGCGACACCTTGGTGCCAGGTCCCTCCGGGCTGAGGACCACGGTGTTGACGGACCGCAGGCTGCCCGCGGCCCCCCGCACCGCCTTGCCCACCGCGGTGAAGCGCATCCGATCCAGCGGCGTGCGCTCGGTCACGCGCATGCGCAGGTCGAAGGTGGCCGACATGGGCCCGAGCGACTGCCGCACCCGGACATTGGTGGTGTCTTCGTCGACGACCTCGACGGACTCCATCCCCGGCACGCAACGGGCGACGCCCGGAATGTCCTCGAAGAACCGCCAGACGTCCTCCGGCGGCCGGGGGATCACGAACGACTGCTCGACCCTCATGACATGCCCTCTCCCGCCGACGCCGCGGCGATGGCCCGCCACACCGATTCCGGGGTGATCGGCAGGCTCGTGATGTCCAGATTCATGTCCGACAGGGCGTCGCAGATCGCATTCGCGATGGCCGCGGCGGGAGGGATCGTCCCGGTCTCGCCAACCCCGCGGACGCCGAAGGGCGTGACGGGCGACGCCACCTCGGTGTGCAGCAACTCCCACTCCGGCAGGTCGGCGGCGGTTGGGGCGAAGTAGTCGAGCATCGACCCGCTCACCAGCTGCCCGGTATCCCTGTCGTACCGCAGCTCCTCGCCCAGCGCGGCACCGAAGCCCTGCGCCAGGGCACCCCGCACCTGTCCCTCCACGATGAGGGGGTTCACCACGGTTCCGGAGTCGTGGACGAACACGAACCGGTCCACGTCGAAGTCCCCGGTCTCGGGATCCACGGTGACCACCGCGGCAGCGCTGCCGAAGGCGAACGCCGCGGCGGGCGGCTCGTAGTGCGCGGTGGCCTCCAGCCCCGGGTCCTCCTCATCGGGGATGCCGCGGCCAAAGATGGCGGCCTCGTGCACCTCGGCCAGGGAGATTGCGCACGCCGGGTCATCCCGCAGGCGCACGACCTGCCCGTCGATGGTGAGGTCCTCCGGGTCCACCGCCAAGCGGTACGCGGCGATCCGCAGGGTCTTCGCCCGCAACTCCGAGGCAGCGATGCGGACCGCGCCGGCTGCCGCGATCATCGTGCGGGACGAAAACCCGCCGGTGTTCAGCGGTGATGCGCCGGTATCCCCCGCGTGGACCGTGATGCGCGCGAAGTCGACGCCGTGCACTTGGGCGCAGACCTGCGCGATGGTGGTCTCGCTGCCCTGTCCCATTGTCGACACGCCGGTGAACAGGTCGATGCCGCCGGTCCGGTTGGCCCGCAGGGTCAGGCTCTCGTGGGTGCCGTATCGGGAACGCCGGTCAGCCAGGAACTTCGCCGACGGGTACCCCGTTCGCTCGATGAACGAGCTGAAGCCGATGCCGGTGCGCCGTCCGTCGGGCCGCACGGTGCCGCGGACCCGGTGCCCCGAGTAGTCCACCGCGTCGGCGGCCATCCGGAGACAACGCGGATAGTCGCCGGAGTCGTAGATGGCGCCCGACAGGTTCGTGAAGGGCAGTTCCTCTGGGGTCAGCAGGTTCATGAGCCGGACCTCGAGCGGATCGATGCCCACCTCCCGGGCCAGGCGGTCCATGAGCCGCTCGCGCGCGAAGTTCACCTCCGGCTGGCCGTACCCGCGGTACGCCCCGATGGGGGTCTTGTTGGTGACGACCACCTGCCGCTCCACGTGGCCGGCGGTCACGCGGTACGGCCCCGGATAGGTGTAGCTGGACAGCTGGGCCGGGCCGAACGACGAGTACTGGCCGCCGAGGTCCGCTGCGTAGGTGTCGGTGATGGCAAGAATGCGACCGGTCTGGGTCGCGGCGATGCGGAATCGGTGCACCGATTCGCGGGCGTGCGTGGTGGCCCGGAAGTGCTCCTGGCGGTCCTCGGCCCATTTCACCGGCCGCACCAGGCGCATGCTGTGCAGGCACGCCAGGACGTCCTCGGGGTAGGCACCCAGCTTGAGCCCGTAGCCGCCGCCCACGTCCGAGGCGATGACGCGCACCTCGCCCTCGTCCAGGTGCAGCGTCTCGGCCAGCTGCATCCGCACCAGATGCGGGACCTGGGTTGCGCAGTGGACCGTGAGCCGGCGGGCGCCGGGTCGCCACTCCGCCACGACCGCCCGGGGTTCCATGGGGAGGCCGGTCACCCGGTTGACCCGGAAGACGTCCTCCACGATGACGTCCGCCGCGGCGAGTTCGGCATCCGCGCCAGGCCCCATGGGATTGGTGGACAGCAGGTTCGAGTCGAGCTGGGCGGGGTGCAGGACCGTGGCCTCCGGCGCCAGTGCGGCGAGGGTGTCGGTGACGTGCGGCAGCGGCTCCCACTCGACCTCGACCAGGTCGATCGCGTCCTCGGCGATGTGCCGGCTCGTGGCGGCGACCGACACGAATGCGTGGCCCTCGTAGACGCACACCTCCGGGGCCAGCGCGTAGTACGGCAGGTCCGGGGTCCCGGGGGTCGGGCGCAGCGGCGAGATCACCGACGTGGCCGCGACCACGTCCGCCCCCACCAGGATGTGCCGCACGCCGTCGAGGCGCTCGGCGGCGGAGGTGTCCAGGTGGGCGATTCGGGCATGCGGGAACGGGCATCTGCCGACCGCCATGTGCAGCGCATCCGCGGGCCGGACATCATCGGTGAAGCGGCCGTCCCCACGCAGCAGGCGGTCGTCCTCCTTGCGGGTGACGGGGGTGCCCACCCCGACGGGGGCGCCGGCGACGTGCGGCAGGGTGTCAGCCACCGGTGAGGCGGCGCTCCACCGCCCGGACGATGCCCTCGTAGCCCGTGCACCTGCAGAGCACCCCGCTGAGCTCCTCCCTGATCTCTTCGCGCGTCAGGCGCCTTCCGGAGCGCTCCAGGGCGGTGGCGGCCATGAGGAATCCCGGCGTGCAGAAACCGCACTGCAGGGCATGGGCCTCCTTGAACGCGCGCTGCAGCGGTGCCAGTTCCTCGCCGGTGGCCAGCCCTTCCACCGTCTCCACCTCACACCCGTCGAGTTGCGGGGCGAGCAGCAGACAACCTTTCACCGCGGTGCCGTCGAGCAGGATCGTGCACATCCCGCACACCCCCTGCTCGCAGCCCACGTGCGTGCCCGTGAGCCCGAGCATGCCCCGCAGCAGGTCAGCGGCATGCATCCGGGGTTCCACGTCCAGCACATGCCGAGTGCCGTTCACCGTCACGAGGATGGGGACGGTCTCAATCACTCGTGGCCTCCCGCCAGAGCGCTGAGCATGCGTCGCACGTGCACCGGCACCAGGTGCCGGCGGTACTCGGCCGACGCCCGGAAGTCGTCGGGCGGGTCGCAGTCCTCGAGTGCAAGGAGGGCGGCATCTCGAACCAGTGCGTCATCCCATCGCCGTCCCTCGAGGGCCCGTGCCGCCGCGGCCGCGAGAACGGGACGGTCGTGCACGCCGCCAAGCGCGATCCGGATGTCTCGCCAGGTGCCATCCGGCTCGGGGCGGCCGACCACCGCAAGCGACAGCACCGCGAAGTCGTTGTGCTTCCGGCCTCGCTCGAAGAACCGGAACGCCGGCGCGGCGGGCGGGAAGATGACGTGGGTCAGCATCTCATCGGGCGCCAGCGCGGTGGTGTACGGACCGAGGAAGAACGCCTCCGCGTGGATGTCACGCACGCCGTCCGGCCCCTCGGCGCGCATGATCGCGCCCAGCGCCAGGGTCACGAGTGCGATTTCCCCGGTGGGATCGGCATGGGCCACCGCCCCACCCACCGTCCCGCGATTTCTGACCTGTCGGTCACCGATGTACGCGACGACGTGGCGGAGTAGGGGCACCCGCTCCGCCACCAGCGACGAGCGCTCGATCTCGGCGTACCGGACGAGGGCGCCCACAGCCACCGCATCTCCCTGCAGCGCGATTTCGCCGAGAGCATCCGCCAAGCCGTTGACGTCGATCACGACGGAGGGGCGCAGCAGCCGCATGTTGAGCATGGGCACCAGGCTTTGACCACCGGCGAGCAGGCGGGCATCCCCACGGTGCTCGGTCAGCAGCGCCACGGCGTCTGCGACGCTGACGGCCTTCACGTACTCGAACGGAGCCGGCTTCACGCGTCCGTCCGCTTGCCGACGCCCAGGAATGCGGAGATCACCCGGGTCGTGGCGCTCGTGGCTCCCTCCGCGGCGCGGCGTGCCGCCTCCTCTGCGTGGCGGGCGGTCCAGACGGTCTCGGGCCGGGCCTGCAGCAGGTGCAGCGCGCCGTCTCCGCCGATGGCCCACTCGATGTCCTGCGGGGCACCTCTGTGACGCTCGATGGCCTTGCCGAGCGCGGCCAGCGCGAAGACCTCGTCGTCGGAGACCGAGCACTCCGCCGTCCTCGGTTCCTCCAGCGGGAGGGCGTGAACGCCGCCGGTGGTCTCGTCGAACCGGTACTCGACGTCCTTCCGCGCCACGTGGCGATCGGCGATCACCATGGTGACCTTGTCGACGCGATGCCGGTCGGGGGTGACGTCTCCCTTCACGACGCCCTCCCCCAGGCCCCAGCAGCTCTCGATGACGATCCGGGAACGGTCGCCGCTCACCGGGTCCATGGTGAACATCACCCCTGCCGAGCGCGCCGGCACCATCACCTGCACTCCTACGCACATGCCGGGCAGCACCCCTGCGTGAGCACCCCCGTCCCCCGGGCGATACGTGAGCACCTCGGGGTTGAACAGGCTCGCCCAGCAACGCCGCACGTGGGCGATGACCTCGTCGGCGCCCATCACCCACAGGTAGGTCTCGTACTGACCGGCGAAACTTGCACCGTCCAGATCCTCGCTGACGCCCGATGAACGGACGGCCACGGGCACCGGATCGGCGCCGGTCATGGTGCTCAGGCGTGCGTAGGCGTCGCGGATGGCCTCATCGAGGTCGGTGGGCATGGGCGTCGCGGCGATCACGCCGGCGATGCCGGCGCTCGCGGCAACAACCGCCTCATGGTCATCAAGGTCCAGCGAGGCCGTCACGGCGGCAACGTGGCCGGCAAGGCCCGCGGCCTCCGCGAACCGCGCGAAAGCGTGCGTGGTCACCCCGAACGCGGGCGGCACGTCGAAACCGGCAGAGGCGAGCTCGGAGAGCGAGTTGACCTTGCCGCCCAGCGACGCGACGTCCGCGCCGGGATCGTCGATCCACATGACCGCGGGCCCGCCCATGCTCACCTCCCGTCGGCCTGCAGCGCCGGCACGACGATGTCGCCGTCCACCACCACCGGCTCTCCATCCAGATAGAGGGTGCAGTTGCGCATGGGGAAGTCCACATGGCACGCCGTGTCGTTGTCGCCGCCGAGCTCCGAGTTGGGCCCGGTGGAGAACAGGACGTTGCCGTAGAAGGACCGCCCATGCATGCCCATCCCCCGCCGGTCGTGGGCCAGGATCGACCACTTGGCCGTCTCCAGCATGCCCCAGCCGATGTGGGAGATCGCGTACCCGCGCGGGTCGTCGAACGACTCCATGTACTCACGCAGCAGGTCGGCGTCCACCCCGCCCTCGATCGAGGTGATCCGCCCCGCCTCGATGGTGAGTGTGATGGGCGTCTGCACATAGGACTTGAACGGGAAGATGATGTCGCCGGGCGCCAGCACCACCGTGCCGTCCACCCCGTCGTCGGCGCCGCTGGTGAACGCGAAACCCGACGGCCAGTGATCCCACCGCCCGGGCGTGTCGGTGTACCCGTACTGGGTCATCGCCGGGTAGGCGCCGAGCCGGTAGGTCACGTCGCTGCCCGCGGCGTTGGTGAAGCGCAGGGTCTTGGCGCCCTCGAGCATCTTGGCCGCGAGTTCGACGCGCTCCCGCAGCCGCGTGCTGGGCGGCATGGCGCGGATGTGGTCGATGGGCTCCACGCACAGCAGCACCCGCGTGCCGGACGCCTGGATCTCAAGCTGCTCGGCCGAGAACAACAGGAAGATGGTGTCGATCACCAGGTCGACGCCCTTCAGCGCCTCGATGGCGGGGCGGTTCTCCGCGAGAGGGGTCTGGCCGACCGCCCAAACACCCTCCTCGCCGTCCAGCGCGTTGGGAGATGCGGGCAGGCGCACATTGAAGCCCACGGCGCCCAACTGGGCGGCGGCCTCCAGGAAGGCGTCTGCGTATTCGATGCGCTCGCGCCCCTGCGAGAGCACCGCGATGGTGGAGCCCGGTCCGATGCCGCAGAGCTCGAGCTCCTCTCGGCACATCTCGGTGAAGGTGGATTGAGGCATTGGCTGTCGTCCTCCTCGGATCAGCGGCCTGCGGAGGAGGCGCTGAGTTGGGTGTTCAGGATCGTGCGGAGTTCCGTGAGGAACAGCGTGGGCTGGTCCCAGGGCACCATGTGGCCGGCGCCCGGGATGCAGTGCATGGTTGCCGCGGAGTTGGTGCGCGCGGCGTCCGCGGCACCCGCGGGGGTGACGACGGGGCTATCGCCGCCGTGGATGAACGCCACGGGGGCCGGCACGGCCGGCCACGGGTCGAAGAAGTCCTCCAGGGTCATCTGTTCATAGGTTTCGAGGACGGCGTCCTCGCTACAGGTGGCCACCCATCGCGCGCGCAACAGCAGCTCCGCGCGTGACCACCTGGGGTAGAACCGGCGCACCTCGTCGCCGGTGGTGCCGGCGTAGCCCTCGTGCAGCTGTGCCAGGAAGGCGTCCCGCGACGTGGGGTAGGGCCCGCGGGTGGGCCCGCTGAGGGGTGGGTCGATGACGATGACGCCTCCCAGAGGCGTGCTCCCGGACGTGGCGAGCACCGCGGCAACCCGTGCCCCCCAGGAATGCCCGAGCACGATCGGGTACCGCAGCGCGAGATCGGCGATCACCGCCTCAGCGTCGGCGGCGAACTCCGCGGCCGTGTAGCCGGACCCAGGGTCCGAGAGCCCGCGGCCACGCAGATCCACGACGACCGGTCGCACGAGATCGCGCAGCTCGGCCACCACGAAGTCCCACGTCACCGCGGGGCTCGTGATGCCCGGCAGCACCAGCAGCGGCGGCAGCCCGCCGCCGTAGTCGAGAACGTGAACGTCGCCCTCCGGGCCGCGCACCATCCGGCTCTCCGCGCCCAGGACGCGCAGCTCCGCGATGAGCCCCACGGGCACCTCGGCGCTCATGTCTGCACCAGCCCGGTGAGCACCGTCAGGAGATGGTCGCCGAAGGCGCGGGTCCCCGCCGCGCCACCCTCGTCACCGGTGGGCGACGCGGCGCGGGTCCCCGCCACCGCGGCCTCGAGCGCGGAGGCCTCGTGCGGCAGCCCCAAGCCGTACCGCAGCATCAGCGCGGCGGACAGCAGCATGGCCGTGGGGTTCGCCCGGTCGCTTCCGGCGATGTCGGGAGCCGTGCCGTGCACGGGCTCGAACAGGTCGACGCCCCCGTCGCCGAGGCAGGCGGACGCCGCGACGCCGAGTCCCCCCGTAAGCGCGGCGGCGATGTCGGACAGGATGTCGCCGAAGGTGTTCTCGGTGACGATCACGTCGAACGCCGCAGCGTTCTCGACCAGGCGCATCGCCGCCGTGTCCACCAGGAGATGGTCCACGGCGACGTCCGGATACTCCGGTGCGAGCCCGTCGACGACCCCCCGCCACATGCGGGAGGTCGCCAGCACGTTGGCCTTGTCCACCGATGTCAACCGCCCGCGGCGCTGGCGCGCGAGGGCGAAGGCCCGGCGCGCCAGGCGCTCGACCTGGTCGGGGTGGTATTCCATGCGGTCGAACACCGTGCCGTCCGGGTCGACGCCGCGCGTGCCGAAGTACAGGCCGCCGACCAGCTCCCGCACGATCAGCAGGTCGATGCCGTCCGCCGTCGCGGGGCGCAGGTTCGCGTAGACGTCGAGCTCACGCCGGAGCCGGAACAGGCCGTCCTCGGGGTTGAGGCCGTCCTGCCAGGTGTAGCGGTCGGATCCCACCGCCCCCATCAACACCGCGTCGGCGCCGCGGCACGCCTCCAGGGTGACGGGCGGGAGCGGGTCGCCGTGGGTCGCGATGGCGCGGCCGCCCAGCGGCTGCTCCTCGATCTCGGCGTCCGGCACGAGCACAGCCAGCGCCCGGACCGCCTGCGCCATGACCTCCGGTCCGATGCCGTCTCCGGGCAGGCAGACGATCCTCACGAGAACCCCCAGTCCGTCATCGTTTCCGATCCCGAGCCGGGCAGTGGGTCCCGGAGAAGTAGTGGCAGAGGTTGGCCTCCGGCAGGGGCTGCTCGTCCGCGGGGACCCGCCGGCCGTCGACCTCCATGAACCACCGGCGCGCCCCCGCGTCGTAGTCGCACCGGTTGGAGAGGCGCTTGTTGTCGTAGTCGCTGAACCAGCACACGCGGGGTGGGTCGACGTCGGGCACGGGCTCACCGCCGGGCCACCCGACGGCGGTCCCGGCAACGATGGCGGCCACCGCGGCGAGGGGTGCGGCGACCGCCGCCATGCCGCGCCTCCTCATGCCTGGCGCTCGAAGGGCTTGAGGAACGCACGGGGATGCCGCACCCGGCCGAAGATGCCGGCGAGGGCGATGATGGTCACCACGTACGGCAGCATCTGGAGAAGCTGGCGCGGCACGTCGACGCCCGCGGTGGGCAGCCAAAGCTGCAGCGACTCCGCGAGGGCGAACACCAGCGCGGCGATGAGCACGCCCACGGGGTGGCGGCGGCCGACGATGGCGACGCCAAGGGCGATGAAGCCCCGTCCGCCGACGATGCCCTCCTCGAAGGTGTCGGTCTGGCCGATGGACAGGTACGCGCCGCCCAGACCGGCCAGCGCCCCGGTCGCCACCACGCACAGGTAGCGGATGCGGAGGACGCTGCCCCCGGCGCTCTCGAGCGCCTCCGGGCTCTCCCCGGTGGCACGGACCTTCAGACCCCGCCGGCTCCGCAGCAGGAGCACGGCCAGCGGGACCGTGAGGTACGCCAGGTACACCAGCGGCACCTGGTTGAACGCGATGTCACCGATCCACGGAATCGACGACAGGCCGGGGACGGCCCACTCGTTGAAGGCGTCCACCGCAACCCGTTGCGGCTGCAGGGCGTTGCCGTCGCTGAAGATGATGCGGTAGGCGATACCGACCGCACCGATCGAGAGGATCCAGATCGCCAGGCCGGTCACGATCTGATCGGCGCGACGGCTGATCATCACGTACCCCGCCAGCAGCGCCGTGGCGGCGCCCGCCACCATCCCGGTGCCGGCGCCCAGCCAGGCGTTGCCGAGGTAGTGGGAGCCCAGGTAGGCGCCGAATCCACCCGTGAGCAGGTAGCCCTCCAGGCCGACGTTGATGACGCCGGCGGTCTGGGAGAACGCCTCGCCTATGGCGGCGAGGATCAGCGGCGCGGCGGCGCGCATGGTGGTGGCGAGGAGCCCCACGAGGAACGCTTCGGTGAGGACCTCGGACATCAGTCAGTCTCCCCGGCGACCGTGGGGGCCGATCCCGGCCCGCGCCGCAGGAACGCGCGGACGCGCGACAGAGTCAGCGGGATGCTGAAGAGGAAGAACACGAGCACCAGGCCCTCGACCAGGCTCCCGAGCGACGCGGGGACACCCGCGGTGAACTGCATGTTGGTGGCCCCCACCTCCAGCGCGGCGAAGAGGATTGCGGCGAGCAGCACGCCAACCGGCCCGAGCCCGCCGAGCAGGGCGACGGCGATGGCGGTGTAGCCCCATCCGGGTGAGAACTCCGAAAGCAACACATGCTGGACGCCAAGCACCGCGTTCGCCCCCGCCAGACCGCACAGGCCGCCGCCAATGAGGGCGACGCGCATCACCACACCGTTCACGTGAATGCCCGCGTACCGGGCAGCGTCAGCGCTGGCGCCAAGAGTGCGGATCTCATAGCCCAGCCGCGTACGGCTCAACAGAAGCCAGATGCAAACCACCGCGACCAGCGACAGCAGGAACCCCGCGTGCAGGCGGTTGCCGAAGATGGACGGCAGCTCAACGTCCTCGAACGTCTCGGTCTGGCCGGCGCGGTACGCCTTCATGGGGCCGAACGTGAGGTACCCGATGAGCAGGATCGCCACGTAGTTGAGCATCAGCGACGAGATGAGCTCGTCGACCCCGAAGGCGATCTTCAGCAGGGCGACCAGTCCCGACCAGAGCGCTCCGAACACGAAACCGAGCACGAGCGCCGCCACGAGGACGAACCAGGAGGGGCCGGGCATGTGCAGGGCCATCACCGCTGCGCCCAGGGCACCCAGCCAGAGCTGCCCCTCCGCGCCCACATTGAAGAACCCCGAGCGGATGGAGATGGCGATGCCGAGACCCAGCAGGATGAAGGTGTCGGCGCGGTTGAGGACGTCGGCGAAAGCCAGCGTGGAGCCGAACGACCCGTCGAGCATCGCCCGGTAGACCTCGAAGGGGTCGCTGCCTGCGGCGAGGACCACAGGAACGGCGGTGACCAGTGCCAGCACCACCGCGAGCACGCGCGACCGCAGCCCCGCGTCAGAGACCGCCGCAAGCGCGCGGCGCCGCCAGTCGGAGGAAGCGGTGGTGGGCGGCACGGGCACCTGTGCGCCGGTGGTCATGACGCCACCGCCACGGGCGCGCTGCCCCCCATCATCAGCCCGAGCCGCTCGGGGTCGGCCTCCCCGGCGGGCAGCTCGCCCACCAGACGGCCGCCCTGCATCACGATCAGGCGATCACTCAGCGCCAGCAGCTCGTCCAGGTCGAGGCTCACCAGCAGGATCGCGGCCCCGCGGTCGCGCTGCTCGACCAGCCGGTTCCAGACGTACTCGGTGCCCGCGATGTCCAACCCGCGCGTGGGTCCGCAGGCGACGATCAGGGACGCGGCCTTGTGCAACTCGCGCCCCAGGAGCACCCGCTGCTGATTGCCGCCCGAGAGGGTCTGCGCGGGTTGGTCGATGCCGCGGGTGCGGATCTCGAACTCGCCCGACAGCCGTGCGGCGTGCTGGTCGATGGCGCGGCCCCGCATCCAGCCACGACGCTGGAACTCGTCCCAGCGATGCAGACCGAGAATGAAGTTGTGCCGCAGTGACGCGGACCCGACGAGGCCGTCGACCTTGCGGTCTTCGGGGACGTGGGCAACGTCGTTCTCGATGAGGTCCCGACGGTCGACGCGCGTGACGTCGCGTCCAGACAGGATGATCGCGCCGGAGGTCGATCGGCGAAGGCCGGTGATGCACTCCGCCAGCACGTCCTGACCGCTGCCGGCGACCCCGGCGACCCCGACGATCTCCCCCGCCCGCACCGACAGGCTGACGTCGTCGACGACCACGCGGTGGTGGTCGGCGACGGTCACGCCCAGCACGTCCAGCACGGGTGGTCCGCTTGGGGTGCTGTGGACCACCCTGCGCGGCCGGAGCTCCCGTCCCACCATGAGCGTTCCCAGCTCCTGCGGGGAGGTGGAGGAGGTGGGCACGGTCCGCACCCGGCGGGCGTCGCGCAGGATGGTCACCCGGTCGGAGACCTCCATCACCTCGTTGAGCTTGTGGGTGATGATGACCACCGCGGTGCCGTCGGCAGCGAGGTTCCGCAGGATGGTGAAGAGGCGCTCGATCTCCTGGCGGGTGAGCAGGGCCGTGGGCTCATCCAGGATGAGCACCCGGAGTCCGCCGCGGATCTCGCCCTGCAGGAGTGAGCGGACGACCTCCAGGCGCAGCTTCTCGCCGATCGACAGGTCGTCCACCAGGGCCGACGTGTCGAGTGGCAGGCCGTGGCGCTCACCGATCTCGGTGACGCGCCTCGAGGCCTCGGCGAGCGACATACGACGGCCGTTCTCGGTCCACATCACGCTGAGCAGGACGTTCTCGGCGACGGTGAGCGTGGGCACCAGCATGAGGTGCTGGTGCACCATGCAGATGCCCCGCTCGATCGCCTGCCGGGTGGTCGGCCACCCCACCGGTTCGCCGTCCACCTCCAGCGTCCCGGCGTCCGGTGCGACCGACCCGAACACGATGTTCATGAGGGTGCTCTTACCGGCACCGTTCTCACCCAGCAGCGCGTGCACCTCGCCCACATGGACGTCGAGGTCGACGTCGTCGTTGGCCGTCACGGGGCCGAAGGCGCGGGAGCGGCGCCTGCCGCTCCCGCCCCGCCGCCCTGGGCGGCGTCCACGTCGACCGGCGGGTGGTCACCGGTCACCGCGTCACGCCTTCGTCTTGCCCGTTACGGGGTCGAGAGTGCCCGCCGCGATCGCGGCCTCCGCCTCCTCGATCTTCGCCTTCACGTCCGCTGGGATCTTGTCCTCGAAGTCGTGGAACGGGGCGAGCGATGTACCCGTGTTCTCCAGGTTCGCCACGAACGTCCCGATGCCGCACGTTTCCGGGCCCTCGGCACGCATCTTCTCCGTGACCTGAGTGACGAGCGGCGCCCAGTTGCTGACGAAGCTCGTGACCATCAGGTCCGGCGCGAGTTCGTACTGGTCGAACCAGGCGCCGATGAGCGGCACGCCCTTGTCCTTGGCGGCCTCCACCGTCCCGAGACCCGTGCCGTCACCGAACGCGTACAGCACGTCCGCTCCCTGGGTGATCTGCGCGAGTCCGGCATCCTTGCCCTTGAGCGGGTCCTCGAAGTCCCCGACCCAGGTGACCAGGACCTTCGCGTTCGGGTTGATCGCCTTGGCGCCCGCCTCAAAGGCCTCGACGCTCTTGACGATCTCGTCGAGGTCTACGCCGCCGACCACACCGATGGTCCCGGACTTGGACTGGCTGGCAGCAGCCATGCCCGCCAGGTAGTTCACGCCGGTCGCGTCATCGACGTAGTAGCTGGTGTTCGCCGCCGGCGTGCCGGTGCCGAAGGCCTGGACGAAGCACACCTCGGGATGCTCCTTCGCGACCTCCTTGGTCGCCTGATCGAGCGCCGACGCATGCAGGATCACCAACTCCGCCCCGCCCTGCTCGATCACTTGGCGCATCGCACGGGCCCCGTCCGCCGCCGTGACCGACTCCAGCTGACTGACCACGTCCAGGTTGAGGTCGCCCTTCGTGCGCTCGATGCTGTCGGCCATGCTGGTGTTCCAGGTGAGGTCGTTCGCCTTCCCGAACAGCAGCACCGCGGTCTTGATGGGTTCGGTTCCACCGGCTTCAGCGCTCGTGGAGCCGGATCCGCCGGAGGCGCTCTCGTCATCGTCGCCGCAGGCGACGACGCCCATGCTGAGGGCCAGCGTCAGCAGCAGCGCCGTGGCCCGCCGCTTCCCGATTCGTCTTGGCATCCCGTTCCTCCGTCTGGCACCCGCGGGGTCGCGAGCGCGCTCTGGGGGTGGCGCCCCACGCCTCCCCTCGCTGCATGCAGTAGACGGTATGCAGTCCACGAAATGCAAGAGGTGTTTACTGGCCCTCGGGCCGAAATTTGTGCCGAGCATTCGGCCAGCGGGTCTTCCAGTAGCGAAAACTAGGGCAATCTGGGCAGGTCGCGCCGACTCAGGACAGGACGACGCTGGAACCCGGGGGTCCGGGCTTGACGCGCCTGCTGACTCCGAGAGAACCACGGCGGGAAGCGCCCCCGCCGACGGGCGATGACCCGCTGGTCCGGACGGCGGTGCGCTCAGCGGCGTCCGCTGGCTGGATCGGTGACGGACGAGGCGCCCTCCGCAGCCAACGTGCGCTGGAGACGCTCCGAGGCGGCCGGGGAGTTGCTAGCTGTGTTGAGCACACTCCTGCGCGACAGCTGATCGCGCGGGTCCGGGTCTCCGAGGGAGGGTGTGGGTGCTGACGCCACCCCATCCCGAAGGAGACCCGGGTGCTCACCGTAACCGAGCGGCCGCGACGCAAGCGCCTGTCGTGGGAGAGCCGCTGTGACATCGTCGCCAAGGTCCGGATCCACGGACTGACCCCCGCTGCTGCCGCCGCAACCTCAGGGGTGCATCGCTCCACGGTGTACCGGCTGATCGCCCGATTCGATGCAGAAGGATGGGCGGCACTTGTCGAGCGCCGCCCGGTGCCGCATCACCAGCCCCGCCGGATCTCACCGGAGCTCGAGCAGCGGATCCTTGCGGCCAGGCTCGCGTCCGGGGCGGGCCCGGCACGTCTTGGGGCGATGCTCGGTGTCCCGACAAGCACGGTCGCCAAGGTGCTGCGCCGCGCCGGCCTGAACCGCCTCCCGCGGGCTCCGCGCCAGGTGACCCAACGCTATGAGCGCGCGACCCCGGGAGAGCTTCTGCACATCGACACCAAGCGGCTCGGGCGGTTCCACCAAGTCGGCAAAGCCATCCTGCAAGACGGGATCCAGCGCTCACCCAGGGCGGGGTGGCATCACCTGCATGTGGCGGTGGACGACCACACCCGCATCGCCTACTGCGAGGTCCTGCCCGAGCAAGGAAAGGCCGCCAGCAGCGCGTTCCTTACCCGGGCGGTGGCATGGTTTGCCAACACCCACAACATCGCTGTGACCGGGGTGCTGACCGATAACAGCCACGCCTACCGCAGCCACCAATGGCGGGAGATCTGCCACCACCTGGGGGTCGTGCACAAGCGGACCAGGCCCTACACCCCCAGGACCAACGGGAAAGCCGAGGCGTTCATCGGCACCGCCCTGCGGGAATGGGCCTACCGGTACGCCTACCCCACCAGTCTCCACCGCACCCGAGCCCTCCCAGGCTGGGTGCGGTGGTACAACCGACGCCGACCCCACAGCTCCCTGGGCAACCGGCCACCCATCAGCCGTGTCGCACAGGTCCGTGCTCAGCTCAGCTAGCCGGTGCTTCCGTCGAAGTACTCGAGAGCTCGGTCGCGCGCCCAGAGCACGTGAGCGTGCATCAAGTCGGCCGCCGCGTTGGCGTCCGCCGCCCGGAGCGCGCTTGTGATCTCGCGGTGCGCCTTCTCCACGATGCCACGGTGCTCGGCCGTGTAGGCGGCGTACGACTTGTGAATGGACGGCAGGGCCGTGACCTCTCCAACCATGCGAGCGAGACGCTCACTCCCGGCGGCGCGCAAGATGATGTCGTGGAAGGTCATGTTCTCGTCGGCCAAGGCGGCAACATCGACGCGCCTCGCGGAGCGGATCGCCTTGAAGCGATCGCAGCTTTCCTCAAGTTCCTCAAGCGTCTGGTCGTCGATACGGGACGCGGCCTCGCGAGCGGAGTGCCCTTCGAGGGCTGCCCGGATGTTGTAAAGGTCCTCGAGGTCTCCGCGGTCATAGCGCCGGACGGTCGAGCCCCTGTTGGGGGAGCCCTGAACCAGGCCCTCGCGCTCGAGCATGATGAGCGCCTCCCGGATCGGGGTCCGGCTGGTCCCGAGGCTCGCGGCGAGCTGCGATTCGCGCAGGAACTCTCCTGGCGGAAGCCGGCCGTCGAGGATGGCGGCGCGTATGGCGCGTGCGATTGCGACGCTCGTCTTCTCAGGAACTTGGCGCTCTGACTCGGTGAAAAGGTTCATCGGGTTGACCGGGATGAGGGGACGGGTTGTTGCCCGGAACTCCCAGTATCGCATGCATGTATGCGATTGTTGGTCTCATGAGCGACACATCGACAGACGCCATCTACAGCCGAGCGGGCTTCGGTCACCCGATCCGTCGCGGCGTACGGCCAGCTCTCCTGGTCGTCGATTTCAGCCGAGGCTTCACAGAGCCGAAGTACCCCACGGGCGCCGACATGACCACCCAGGTGACCGGGACCGCCGCCCTCGCGAGAACGTTTCGCAGCCTCGGGCTCCCCGTGTTTCTCACGGTGATCGCCTACCAGCCGAATCTCCGGGATGCCGGCGCCTGGCTCGACAAGTTCCCGGGCGCGCGGGGGTTGGTCGAGGGAACGCCGGCGGTCGCACTCGACCCGCGGCTCGATGTCCAGCCCTCCGACGTGGTGGTGACGAAGAAGGGACCGTCCGCCTTCTTCGGAACCAACCTGGCAGCCCTGCTGGCTGCCGAAGCGACGGACATGGTGATCGTCTGTGGAGCCACCACGAGCGGCTGCGTCCGCGCGAGCGTCGTTGATAGCGTCCAATACGGATTCCAGACGATGGTCGTCGCTGATTGCGTCGGGGATAGGGCGCAAGGCCCCCACGACGCCAACCTCTTCGACATGGCTGCCAAGTACGCCGATGTCGTCCCGCTCTCAGAGGCGATGACGTACCTCGCCGGCCTGGAGGACGCCGGTGGGTGAGGGCTGGCGCCGGTCGATACCGCGCTGGATCCCCTGACACGGAGGGCTCAGAACGCTCGCAAGCGGCCGGGGGTGGTAACGGGGTGGTAACGCGACCCACAGAGACCACGGGAGATTCGGGGCCGAATCGGAGCCCGAAAGTCGCGCTCTCAGGCGGTTCTCCGAGACGACAGGAGACCACGGGAGACACCGGCGCCTGACTCATAATCCTCCGCGCGCAGGTTCGAGTCCTGCCACGCCCACTCAGATCCCTTATGGGTACGGCGATCTCGATGTGGCCATGATCGCCGCTGACCAGGGGACTTCAGGAAAGCTGCTCGCAGTCGACCGAGACGCGGGCGTTGTCTCGCCGACCGCTGCTGAAGGTATTCCATACCTGTGAAATGGGTTCAGCGGCCACCCTGAGGGGGTCGGAGGGATCTCGTCCGTCCGCCACGTCCGGCGCGCTACCTGCGCAGTTACGTAGGCCGTTGGGCCCTGGTGCGGTGGAACCACACTCCCGGGTGATGACGGTCCGGCGTGGAGAGGGGTGCCGGGGGCGGTCTGCCGAGGGTCAAAGAGGCCCGGCAGGCGGAGACCACCCAACGTCGGCCGGCCGCCGCGTGGGACATCAGCCACCCCTTCGAGGCGCATTCCGAGGGGCGAGCGTCGCTGATCCGTACCGGAAGGCGCTGCGGGCGGGACACCCCGTGCCTGAGGGCCGCCCGCGTCGCCCCGTGGGCGCGCAATGCCGTTTCTGCGCGGGCCCGCTATGTATCACACCCCGCCGAAGCGGGTGTTGGCGCGGCTGGCACCTGAGGTCCCGGCGCTGAAGGCACGCGCGCCTGGGTGGATCTGGGACGTGGAAAGTGGCCTCGGGACGGACTCGAATCGTCCGACTCCAGGCTCAGACGTCCTGGGCTCTACTCCGCTGAGCTACAAGGCCGGGGTGCCCTTCGGCATCCGCGCGGAGAACTTGAGCGCTGCTCCTGCGGATCATGGTGAGGGTGTGGCACGAAGGTGCGCCCCCCCCCGAACGGTGCCCGGGGGCGCAGCACCGCCGGTCCCGACGCGACCGAGGTCCAGTCACCGCGCCGTCCCCATGGTCGGTGACCGCGGTCCCCGCGGCACGGATCATGGGATGGCCCGCCGGCACGATGCCAGCCGCCGGAACCCGCCGCGCATGCGGCGACGGGCGCACGGACGCACAACGGACAAAGGGGTTTCCGGCATGAAGATCTCCTGGCGCTCACGCCGCGCGCTCATCGGTGCGGCCTTCGCCGCCGGCGCACTCGCCGTCGTGCCGTCGGCGATGGCGAACAATGACGTCAACCTGGCCGTTGGGGTGACCGGCCCGTCGCAGATCGCCCCCGGCGAGAACGGCACCTGGACGATCACCGTCACCAATGCCGGCACCGACTGGGTGATGGCGTCCCGGATCCTCGTGGACAGCCCCACCCTCGGGCACTACGGCCTCACCCCGGACGCCGCGCCGGAGGACGGCTGGCTGGGCCCCGGCGCGACGATGACCTTCACCGAGCACGGCCGCCTCGACGGCGGGTTCTGCGAGGAGGGCAAGGCGTCGGTGGAGGCGACGGTGCGCCTGTCGAAGGGCACCGAGACCAGCCTCGAGGACAACGAGGACTGGTGGACCTCGGATGTGTCGTCCTGCCGCACCGACCTGGGGATCACCAAGAGCGCCGGCCTCGCCACGGCACAGCCGGGCGACACCATCTCCTGGACCATGGTCGTCACCAACCACGGCGACACCGGCGTGCTGATGTCGGACATCACCGTGACCGACCCCATGCTCGCGGACCTGGCCCCCGTGGACGCGCCGGCCGACGGCTGGCTCGACCCGGGCGCGTCGGTGACCTTCACCGGCACTTCGGTCGCCACCGTCGAGCAGTGCGGCACGCTCACCAACACCGCGTCGGTCGGCCTCGGCGGCGTGCTGCCCGACGCCGACCCCTCCGACGATCAGGCGCGGGCATCCGTTGCCATCGAGGGGGTCGCGTGCGCGCCGGTGCGGGCCCAGGTGCTCCCGGTGATCAACTGCCCCGCCACCCGCCTGGCCGTCGGCGTGTCGGCGCCGCGTTCGGCGAGCGCGGGCCAGATCATGCGGGTCGTGCTGACCGCCCGCAACGCCGGCTCCGACGCCGCCCGTTCGGCTCGCCTGCGGTACCGCCTGCCGTCCGGGACCTCCCTGCATCGCCGGCCGGCCGGCGCAACGCTGCGCGGCGGGGTGCTGGTGGTGAACCTCGGCGACATGGCGGCGGGTGACCGGCGCCGTACCGGCATCACGCTCCTGATCGACCGCGCCTCGGGCCGGCGCGTTCACGGGGTCCGCCTGAGCGGTGCCTGCGCGGCCACCGCGACCGCGATCGCGGCCACCCGCGTGACCCCCATCGCGGGGCCGCGTATCCCGGCCGTCGCGGGCTGATCCACCCCCGGGGAGGGACGACTCGTCCCTCCCCGGGCGGTAAAGTTCGGTGCACCGAACTTTCTTCTTTCGGTCATCTTGATTTCCTAAAGAAGCTCTCGTAGCGTCCGGTCCGTCCGGCGGCCCGCGCTGGCGACCGACCCGAGAGGCGATGTTCGGCAACTACCTGATCGGCCTGCGCGAGGGCCTCGAGGCCACCCTGGTGGTCAGCATCCTGATCGCGTACCTGGTCAGGACCGGACGCTCCCGGCTCCTGGGCCGCATCTGGGCGGGTGTCGCGCTCGCGGTCGCCGCGAGCCTGGCGTTCGGGGCCGTCCTCACGTTCGGGCCGAGGGGCCTCACGTTCGAGGCGCAGGAGACGATCGGCGGGTCCCTGTCGATCGTCGCCGTCGGTTTCGTCACCTGGATGATCTTCTGGATGGCGGGCGCGGCGCGCGGCATGGCGGGCGAACTGCGCTCCAAGGTCGATCTGGCCGCCGACGCGTCGGCGTGGTCGCTGGTGCTCGTCGCGATGCTGGCGGTGGGCCGGGAGGGCCTGGAGACCGCGCTGTTCATCTGGGCGGCCACGCAGGCCGCCACCGACACCACCGCAGGCAGCACCGAACCGCTGCTGGGCGCCGCGCTCGGGATCCTCACCGCCGTCGCCCTCGGGTACCTGCTGTACCGCGGCGCGATCCGCATCAACCTCGCCAAGTTCTTCACCTGGACCGGTGCCTTCCTCATCGTCGTGGCCGCCGGTGTCCTCGCATACGGCGTGCACGACCTGCAGGAGGCCGGCGTCCTTCCCGGCCTGAACGACCTGGCGTTCGACGTGTCGGACACCATCGACCCCAGCACCTGGATCGGGACGATCCTCAAGGGCGTCTTCAACTTCTCGCCCGCCACCACCGAGCTCGAGGCAGCCACCTGGCTGTTGTACCTGGTGCCCACCGCGATCCTGTTCGCCCGGGCGGTGCGGCGGCCCACGCCGCGCCCGGCGATCACGGTGGCCCAGCCCGACGGAAAGGGATGACCCGCGTGACCCGCACGACCCTTCGCCCTGCCCTGCTGCTGCTGGGCCTCGCACCGCTGGCAGTGCTCGCCGGTTGCTCAACCAACAACGCCCAGTCAGACGACGCCCGGGTCGTGAGCGTCGATTCCGGCGGTGATGCCTGCACCCTGTCGGCCACCGAAGCACCCGCGGGCAGCCTGACGTTCACGGTGAAGAACACCGGCTCGAAGGTCACCGAGTTCTACCTGCTGGCCGCCGACGGCCAGCGCATCATCGGGGAGGTCGAGAACATCGGCCCCGGCCTCACCCGCGACCTGGTCGTGAGCGCCAAGGACGGCCGGTACGTGACCGCCTGCAAACCCGGCATGACGGGCACCGGCATCCGCGCGGACTTCACCGTGACCCCCTCGGACCAGACGGTGTCGGTGCCCGAGGACCAGGCGCAGCTGATCGCCCGGGCCAACCGCAACTACCAGGCGTATGTGACCGACCAGAGCGCTCAACTGCTGGAGAAGACCACCCGGTTCGTCGCGGCCTACAAGGCCGGCGACGACGACACCGCCCGGGACCTGTACCCCCGGACCCGCGTGCACTGGGAGCGCATCGAGACCGTCGCCGAGTCCTTCGGGGACCTGGACCCCCGGATGGACGCCCGCGAGGCGGACCTGGAGGCCGGCCAGAAGTGGACCGGCTGGCACCGCATCGAGAAGGACCTCTGGCCCCAACGCGCCCCGGGGTACACGCCGCTGACCACCGCCCAGCGCGCCACCCTGGCCGACACGTTGCTGACCGACACCCGCACCCTCGACGCCCGCGTGGAGGACCTCACCTACACGGCCGACCAGATCGCCAACGGCTCCCGCGGGCTGCTGGAGGAGGTCGCCACCGGCAAGGTCACCGGTGAGGAGGAGTACTGGTCCCGCACCGACCTGTGGGACTTCCAGGCCAACGTCGACGGCGCCCGGGTCGGGTTCGACGGCCTGCGCGAGCTGATCGACCAGAAGGACCCGGAACTCGGCCGCACCATCGAGACCCGCTTCACCGAACTCCAGAAGCTCCTCGACGCCCAGCGCGACGGAGACGGGTTCCACACCTACGACCAGCTCACCCCGGGCGAGGTCAAGGCGTTGTCGGACGCGGTGAACGCCCTGTCGGAGCCGTTGTCGCAACTCACCGCCGTCGTGGTGAGCTGACCGGGATGAGGCCGTGAACGGCTCGCAGGGGATCTCCCGCCGCCGGCTCCTGGCCGGCGGCCTCGGCGCGCTCGCCGGCGGCGCCGCGCTGGGAGTGGGCGCCACCCGCCTGGGCGGCGACGACACCCCTTCCGCGTCCGCCGGGCCGCCCAGCACCTTCACCGGGCCGCACCAGCCCGGCATCGTCACCCCCGCCCAAGACCGCCTGCACTTCGCCGCGTTCGACGTCACCACCCGGTCCCGCGCCGAACTCGCCGACCTGTTGCGCCGCTGGACCGACGCGGGGGAGCGCATGATGCGCGGCGAGTCCGCCGGAGCGATCGGCCCCACCTCCGGACCCTACGACGCACCGCCGGACGACACCGGCGAAGCCATCGGCCTCCCACCGGCGGGCCTGTCGATCACCATCGGCTTCGGGCCGTCACTGTTGGACGGGCGGTTCGGCTTGGCCCGCAGGCGCCCGGCCGCACTCGTCCGCCTGCCCCACTTCCCCGCCGACAACCTCGACCCCGCCCGCAGCGACGGGGACCTGTGCGTGCAGGCCTGCGCCGACGACCCGCAGGTCGCGGTCCACGCGATCCGCAACCTCGCCCGCATCGGCTTCGGAACGGTGAGCGTGCGGTGGTCGCAACTGGGCTTCGGCCGCACCTCGTCCACCTCAACCGCCCAGCAGACGCCCCGCAACCTGTTCGGGTTCAAGGACGGCACCGCCAACGTGAAGGCTGAGGAGACCGACGCCCTGAAGCAGCACATCTGGGTGGGCCCAGGCGACGACCCGGACGGCGCGTGGCTCACGGGAGGCTCCTACCTGGTGGCCCGCCGCATCAACATGAACATCGAGACCTGGGACCGCCAGTCCCTGCGCGACCAGGAGACCATCATCGGCCGCACCAAGGCCGAGGGCGCCCCCCTCTCAGGAGGCGGCGAGTTCACCGAACCGGACTTCGCGCTGCCCGGCCGCGACGGGCCGCTCATCGACATCGCCTCCCACGTGCGGATGGCCCACCCCACCACCAACGACGGCCACCGTATCCTGCGCCGCGGCTACAACTTCGTGGACGGCAGCACCAACCTCGGCCGCCTCGACGCCGGCCTGTTCTTCCTCGCCTACATGCGCGACCCCGTGACGCAGTACCTGCCCCTGCAGACCAAACTCGCAAAGCAGGACCTCCTGAGCGAGTACCTGCAGCACACCGGCTCGGCGCTGTTCGCCGTACCGCCCGGCATCCGCGACGGTGGGTTCGTGGGCGAGTCACTGTTCGCCTGACCGGCGGAGCGCTCGCGGCAGGGACGCCCGCAGCGTCCGGGTGATCCGGCCGGTGCCGCCTTCGACCGCAACCACGTGGACGTGATCCTGACCGGCGAGGAGCAGGGCCAGGTCGCGTTGGTGGGGTGTCGTGATGTCGATGGAGATCGCCTGCTGACGGTCTGGTGGCCAGAGGCGGGTCTCGAGCACGACGCGCCCCTGGTCGTGGCGCACGTTGAAGGACACGGCACCCGCGGGCGGGGTGCCGGGGTCCAGGCGGTCGGCCGGGATCACCACCAGCACGTGACCGCGCCCCTGCCCAGCGACCGTGAGGCACGGGGCCGTCTCTGCGAGCAGTCGCCAGTGATGCCGCTCGATGCCGAACGGCGGCGGGTCGATGATGAAGTGCTCTGCGGCTCTTGCCACGGCGCAAAGCACGAATCGACGTGATCCGTCGGAGAGCGGCAGTGCCCCGCATCGCACGGACTCGGTGTCGCCGGGACGGGCGGTCCAGATGACCAGGGTTCCGTGCTCGGCGAGCCGGCGAAGGCGCCGCCGGCCGGCGATGTACGCCAGGTCGGTCGTGCATGCGGGCGGTGAATGCGCGTCCATGCCCGCCTGGGCGAGCGACATCCGCAGGAACCGGGGCGGTTCCGGTGGGGCGGGGTCGACGGCGAACACGAGGCGGCCGGTCTCGGGGTCCGGGACCGGCCCGACGTGCAGGAGCGACAGCGGAGGCCCGCCGGCCGATGGCGGTTCCTCCACGGCGACCAGCCCCTCCCAGCCCACGGCGACCGCCCGCAGGAGCGCCTCGGGCGCATCCTGGGCCCAGGGCCCGCTCATACCGCGGCCTCCGTTCCGCGTGCGGCGGGTGTGACCGTGACCTGGCCATTCGCCGTGCAGGAGACGGCGATGGGGTGCCGGAACGCCGCCTCCAGGCCCTTCGGGGTGAGCACCAGCCGGGGCTCCCCGAGGGATGTGATGCGGCCGGCGGTCATGAGCGCGATCCGGTCGGCGTACGCGGCGGCCAGATTGAGGTCGTGCAACACGACGACCACCAGGCGGCCGTCGCCGGCTTGGGCGCGGGCGACGGTGAGGACGTGGTGCTGGTGGCGGATGTCCAGTGCCGCCGTGGGCTCGTCCAACAGCAGGATCCGGGCGTCCTGGGCGAGCACCCGCGCGAGGCCCACACGCGCCCGCTCCCCCACCGACATCGCCGTGACCGGCGTGTCGGCCAGGTGGCAGGCATCGGCGGAGGCGAGGGCGTCATCCACGGCCGCCCCGACGCGGCGGGCCGACGGGCGTCCACCCCATGCCGTGCATCCCATCTCCACGATCTGCCGGGCGGTGAACGGGAACTCCACCGACCATTGCTGGGTGAGGACCGCCCGGATGCCGGCGAGGCGGCGTGCACCCCATTCCCCGGCGGTGCGGCCGAGGAGGCGCACCTCACCGGCGGTGAGTCGCAGGTCACCGGCGAGGGCTGAGAGCAGCGTCGACTTGCCCGCGCCGTTCGGGCCGATGATCCCCAGGACCTCCCCCGCCGTGGCGTCCAGGGTGACGGCATCGAGGACCGTCCGGTGGCCGAGCCGGTGGGTGAGTCCGGTGGCATGGAGGATGGGAGCGGTCACGCCCATCCTCCATGCTCCTGCCTGGTGCGATGCAGCAGCCATACGAAGAACGGGCCGCCGAGCAGGCCGGTGATCACCCCGAGCGGCAGCTCCACTGGTGCAACCACCGTGCGGGAGATGACATCGGCGAGCAGCAGGAGCACCGCGCCGCCGAGGGCGCTTGCCGGCAGGACGACCCGGTGGTCTGGCCCGACGGCCACGCGGATCAGGTGCGGGACGATGAGTCCCACGAATGCGATGAGACCCGCGGCGGCGACCGCAGCACCGACCCCGAGTGCGGTCAGGACCACGACCATCGCGCGGACACGTTCGGTCGCGATCCCCAGGTGGCCGGCCTCGCGCTCGCCGAGGGCGAGGACATTGAGCGGCCGTGCGGCGAACGGCAGCGCGGCGACCGCAGGGAGGGTGAACGGGGCGGCCATCGCGACGGTGTCCCATGTTGCTCCGCCGAGGCTGCCCAGGCGCCAGAACGTGAGGTCCCGCAGCTCCTGATCGCTCGCGGCCGATGTCAGCAGGCCGACCGCCGCCTCCACGACGGCGGTGATGGCAAGGCCCGTGAGCAGCAGCGTGACCACCTCGGTGCGCCCGCCACGCCGGGACATCAGGTAGACGAGCATGGTCGCGAGCAGCGCGCCGACGAAGGCCGCGACGGGCTGGGTCATCGCTCCGAGGAACGAGACGCCGGCGACGATCGCGACGCTCGCCCCGAGTGCGGCCCCCGCGGACGCCCCCACGACACCGGGGTCGGCCAGCGGGTTCCGGAAGATCCCCTGCAGGGCGGCGCCCGCGATGCCCAGTGCCGCCCCCACGAGGACGGCGAGGATCACGCGCGGGAGCCGGATGGCCCAAAGCACCTCGGCGTGCTGGGGATCGACGGCGACTCCGGTATCGATGCCAAGAAGACGGTCGGCGAGCACCGCCAGGACGTCACCGGGTGGGATGTCGATCGCGCCGATGCCCAGCCCTGCCACCGCCGCGACGGCGACCGCGGCCGACAGGAGGGTGAGGGCCCCCGGCGCCCGCAGGCGCCGGAGGATGCTCGGGTGTCCGGTGAGATCGCCCGCGGACGGAGTGCCGGCGGCCGCCGCCCTGGTCACCGGCGGCCGCGCAGCAGCTCGGGGTGCAGGGCGCTGCTGAGGTCACGGATCGCCGCGCCGGTCCTTGGGCCGATTCCGAGCAGGTACTGGTCGTCGAATGCCAGCACCCGGCGGTTCCGGCCGGCGGGTGTCTGCGCCACGCCGGGGATTCGCAGCAGCCCGTCGATGCCGCCGACCGACTCCAGACCGGCCTGCGGGACGAGGATCACCTCGGGCGCGGCAGCCACGAGGGATTCGGCGGTGACCGGCTGGAAGCCGGTGATGCCGAGCTCCGCCCCGACGTCGCGGCCGCGCGCGGCGGCGATCATCACGTCCCCGCGGGAGCCCCTGCCGCCAAGCAACTGCACGCGGCTGCCGCGCAGGTAGAGCATCGCGACCTTCGGCCGGGTGGTTGACCGCGCGGCGCGGCGTTGTGCGGCCAGGATGCGGGCCCTGGTGGTCGCGGCCAGTCGCGCCGCGCGGTTGGGGACGCCCAGGGCGCGGCCGACATTGCGGATCTTCTGCCAGGCCGAGGCGACGCGGTCGTCGTCGGGCAGGATGACGGTGGTGACCCCGGCGTCGCGGATCTGCCTGATCACGCTCGCCGGACCTGCCGTGGTGTTGCCGATGACTACCGTGGGGCGCAGCGACAGGATCCCCTCGGCGCTCAGCGTCCGCTGGTACCCGATGCGCTGCACCCGCACGGCGGCCGCCGGGTACGTGGCGCTCGTGTCGGTGCCGACGACGCGGCCGCCCAGGCCCAGCGCGAACACGACCTCCGCGAGGTCGCCGTTGAGGACGACGATCCTCGTGGCGTTGCGCACGACGATGCGGTCCCCGGCGGCGTCGGTGACACGGGAGGGCAACGCCGGCGCCCGCTCCGGGCGGGGTGCGGCCACCGCGGAGGCGCCGATGAGCAGCAGCGCGAGCCCGGTGAGCAGTGCGACGCCACCCCGCCTCATGCGTGTGCCCCGATGCCTGCGTGCCCGGAGAGCGTGATGGTCCTGGCCCCCACCCCTGCCCGGTCGGTGGTCACCACATGCCGGCGCGCAGGGACGAGCACCCCGTCCAGGGCCACGTGGTCATCCTGATAGGTCTGGACCCGGTCCAGCACGCCCTCCGGCTCCCAGAACGAGACCGAGAACACCCGTGAGATCCAGCCCCCGACCGGCGCGGTCACCGTCTCGAGCACGCGGATCGTGAAGGTGGTGGCGGCCGGTGCGCGGCTCACCTCGAGGATCCGGCCGTCGTCGTCGACCAGGTAGCTCGAGGACAAGGAGTCCTCGATGTGGATGCGCAGCGCGCCGTCGTGGCGCTCACCGGCGCGGTGGCCGTAGCGACCGTCGGCCTGCTCGAAGCTGCGCGGCGCCCGGTGGGCGATCATCATCGCCAGCTCACCGCGGGCCCAATCGGCGACGGGTCCCGGATCCCGGAAGGTGATCTCCGGTTCGACGCCGACGCGGGCGACGATGCGCCCGGGGTTCTCCTGCACGCCGTCCTGCACGAGCAGGTCCGCCGAGAAGCCGGAGAAGGCCTCCGGCCAGCGGTACACACCCTCGTGGGCAGCGCGCATGCGGGCGGTCACGGGCGCTTCGGCGAGGTCCGGAGTGGGAGCGGTCGGCACGAATGGTCCTCCGTTTCTAAAGACAGTGGGCGTTGCCAATAGAGGCGGCGCCACACTAGCCCGCGAAACCCACGCGTCACAAGGCACACCGAACATAAAATATTCGGTCACCCAAACTTCATGCCGGATCGCGTTCCGCCGGGGACCTCGCGATCAACCCGCGGCGGCAGGTACCGGTCGGGCGAGCGGGCGCCTCAGCGGCGCATGAGCTTCATGACGGCCTTCGGGATCTTCCCGCGAGTGCGCCGCCACTTCCGCTTGCCCATCCGCTCCGCAAGCCCTGCCGCCTCGAGGCGCTTCCACACCACGGGGCAGTTCTTGCACCGCGGTGAGGACTTGCAGCAGGACTTCTTGGTGGTGATCCGCTTCGCCATCGGCGATCAGCGTGTCAGGCCGCCGCGGTCTCCGCCTCGCGAACGGTCCGGCATGCCGCGCACACGCCACGAACGACGACCTGAGCGTCGTCGGGGGCGAAACCGGCGGTGCGCGCCGCGTCCAGCAGCTGGGACTGGTCGGGGGTCGCCTCGATGTCGACCACCAGGCCGCAGCGCCGGCAGATCGCGTGGTGATGTTCATCGGTGCGCGCGTCGAACAGGGCGGTGCCGCCGTCGTTGACGACACGCCGCACCGCGCCCAGGTCCTCCAGCAGCTCGAGCGTGGAGTACACGGTGGGAAGGGAGATCCCCGGAACGCGCGCACTCACCAGGCCGTGAAGCTCCTCCGCGGTGGCGTGGTGGTGCAGGTCGCGCAGCACGGCGGCGATGGCCAGCCGCTGCGGGGTGACCCGCTGGCCGCGCGCCCGGAGGGTTGAGCAGAACAGCTCGTCGGTGCTGGTGGGTGCCATGAGCCGGTTTCTACCACAACACGAACGTTTCTTGGACTGTTGTGTTCTTTTAAATCGCTTAGTACAGTGGCGCGGCAATCGAGCGAGCAAAGGGCAGCGTCATGACGACCACCAAGCAGGTCTCGGCCGGGATACTCTCCGGCACCAACGCGGCGAAGCGCGCCGAGATCCAGGACCTCCTGCGCGCCGCGTACTGGATGGAGATGGAGACGGTCATGAACTACCTGGCCATCTCCGAGCACCTCGACGGTGTGCGCGCGAAGGAGATCGCCGCGGCGCTCGCCGCCGACGTCGGCGACGAACTCGGCCACGCCCGCGCCTTCGCGCAGCGCATCAAGGAGCTCTACGGCACGCCTCCGGGCTCGCTGGAGTTCGCCGCCGAGCAGACGTACCTGCAGCCCCCCGCCGACGCGACCGATGTGGTGACCGTGATCCATGGCGTCATCGCGGCCGAGGCTGGCGCCATCGAGCACTACACGCGAATCATCGAGGCGTGCGACGGAATCGACTGGGCGACCCAGGACATGGTCATCGGCATCCTCCGCGACGAGGAGGGCCACATGCGCCAGTTCGAGCGGTTCCTGGCCGAGTACACCAAGGGCTGAGGCCATGCCGGGCCGGGGTGCGCGCCCCGGCCCGCGGCACCCCGTGGCGGACGCCCTTCGCCGGTCCGGGCGGCGAATGTTAGGCTGCCCTCATGTCAGCGTCCCCTCAGGCTGACGCGGACCGCGAGTTCCCGCTCCATGGTTCCCGCGCCCGCGCCTTTGCGCGCTTCGAGCGCGAGCTGTACGCATGGCTCGAGACCCCGGACGGACGGTTCGCGGTCTGGCAGGCGCGCGAGCCCTGCTGGGCACAGGCGCAGCGCCTGAACCAAGGCGACTCCCTGGCACCGGCGTCTGAGACCGCCGGCCGGCAGCGGGAGTTCCGCGCGACGGGGTAACGGCACGCTCGGCGCCGCGCGCTCGCACGGTGGCCGGCGTTCCGCGACATAGGGACCCCGCCGATGCGCCACGGGGTGCCCCGGATGGCGGACGTATACGCCTGGGGGGGCCGCGGATCGCCGTCCAGCCGGCCGGGCGGTTCGACCTGGCCTGGTGGTCAGTTGTCGGGTCAACAACTTGGCATGGAAGGTGGAGCGGGCCGCTACGCGGACCCCACCGTTCGCCCCACAGGTCCAGGAGAGGAACCCAGGATGCCCGCGACCCGGTCCACAGTGATGAGCATCGCGCGGAGGGTCACTCCACCGTCGGCGCTGAGGTTCATCGGCCGCACCATCGACATCCGTGCCACCGCTCGCGGCACCTATGGCGTGCCGTGGCTTCCCGTGCAGCGCCAGGCGATGCGCCTGCGTCGCGAACACGGATGGACCCTGGCCGAGAGCCTGCACGCCGGGCTGCTGGAGCCGGGCACCCACCTCGACCCCGAGCGACTGGTGGCCCCGCGGCGGCTCAGCGAGGCACAGGAAGCGCTCAACGCCGAATCGATCCAGGCCGTCGGCGAGCACAAGACCCTGTTCCGGATGATCACCGCCGCCGCCGGCATCCCAACCCCCAGCACCTACGCCACCTTCATGCGCGGCACCATGGGCTGGGACTGGAACGTCAACGCGCCGATCGCGCCGGACCGGTGGGCCGAGGCCCTGGAACGCCTGCCCGATGAGTTCCTGATCAAGCCGGCCGAGGGCTACTACGGCGAGGGCGTGCGGGTCCTGCGGCGAACCGACCGGGGTGGGTGGGAATCGGTGGGCGAGGGCCCGATGACCACCGCGCAGGTCGTGCAGGCCATGCACGACCACCCGGAGTTCGGCGACTGGATCGCCCAGGAACGACTGCGGAACCACCCCGACTTCGCGACCATCAACGGGGAGGGCCTGCACACCCTGCGGCTCGTCACCGTCATGGGCGGCGACGGCACCCCCGAGCTGGTCTGGGCAGGCTTCCGTTTCTCGGTCGGGTCGGCGGTGGTCGACAACTACCGAGGCGGCACGCTCGGGAACATCGGCTGTGAGGTCGACATGACCACCGGCTCCATCGCGCGGGCCTACCGCGGCGGAGATGGTGGGCTCGGCATGGACCCCATCGACATCCACCCCACCGCCGGCATCCCCCTTCGCGGGCTGCGCATCCCCCTGTGGGACGACGCCGTCCGCCTGACACTCGCCGCCGCGCCCGTGTTCCTGCCGCTGCGAACCCTCGGCTCCGACATCGGCCTGACGCCCGCGGGCCCGAAGTTCGTGGAGCTCAACATGTGGTGGGACCTCCCCTACAACCTCGATGCCCGTGCCCTCGTGAGCCGCCTCTGGCAAGAAGCGCAGGCCGCTCCCAACCCCGCGGCACAGCTCGTGATCGCCACACCCAAGGAATCGCTACAGCCCGCCGCCTGAACCGGATGCCGGACAGTCTCTGACCAGGGGCGTCTGCCTTCTGGCGGGTTTCCCTCTGGCTGCGGGGTGTGCGAGGCTCCCGGCAAGACAACTGAAATCCGCGCAGGCGAAGGGGAACTCCGGTGAGAATCCGGGGCGGTCCCGCCGCTGTGACCGGGAACGAACGCCGATGACGCCACTGGGGCTCCTGCCTCGGGAAGGCCGGCAAGTAGGTGGCCCGGGAGCCAGAACACCCAACGTGTGCGCTTGTGAATCGCCCTTGGCCGACGGGGAGCTCGGCGTGGGTGCCGGTGGGTCTCCATGAGGGGTCCACCGCCTCCACGTCCGGTTCGACCGGAGGTCCCGGGCGGGGAGGAGCACCATGGGCGAGGCACCCATTGGTTCCATCGACCGTCTTCGCACGGCGGTCCTGGGGTTCCCGCGGTTCGGTCCGGACCGTGAGCTGAAGTTCGCGCTCGAGGGGCATTGGCGCGGGGAGATCGACGAGGCGGCGCTTCAGGTCACGGCGCGGCGGATCCGGGCGCACAACCGGGGGCTGGCGGCGGCCGCGCAGATCGACGTGTTCGCGGTGAACGACTTCAGCCTCACCGATCACGTGCTGGACACCGCGCTGATGGTGGGGGCGGTGCGCCGCCCGGTCCCGGGGCTGGCGGGCGAGTTCGCCCTGTCGCGGGGCGACGCGGCACACCGGCCGCTGGAGATGACCAAGTGGTTCGACACCAACTACCACTACCTGGTTCCGGTGCTGGACCCGCACGCCGGGTTCGCGCTGGACCCCTCCAAGCCGCTCGCCGAGTTGCGCGACGCCGGTGAGGGGGCGCGGCCGGTGATCTTGGGGCCGTTCTCGCTGCTGCGGCTGTCCAAGTCGGCGGACCCGGCGGCGGTGGAGCCGCTGGAGTTGCTGCCGGATCTGGTGCGGGCGTACGCCGATCTGCTGCGGCACCTGGCCTATGCGGGCGCCGAGGCCGTGCAGATCGACGAGCCGTGCCTGGTGCTGGATCTGACCCGGCGGGAGCGGGAATCCGCGTTGCGGGCGCTGGGGGAGCTCGCCGGTGCGGCGGCCGGGCTGCCGGTGACCCTGGCGACGTACTTCGGCGGACTGGGCGCCCTGCTGGAACCCGTCCTCGGCGTCGGGCTCGCGGAGGTGCACCTGGACCTGGTGCGCGCCCCGGAGCAGCTCGAGACGGCGCTGCGGGTCTGCGCCGACACCGGGGTTCGCTTGTCGCTGGGCGTCGTGGACGGCCGGAACGTGTGGGCCACCGACCCGGGGCGGGCCCTGCCGCTCATCGACGCGGCGGTGCGGGCGCTGGGGCCGGAGCGGGTGACGGTGGCCTCCAGCTGCTCGCTGCTGCACGTCCCGTACTCGGCGGCGCGGGAGACCGGCCTGGACCCGGAGGTCCGCGGGTGGCTGGCGTTCGGCATCGAGAAGATGGCCGAGCTGACGACCCTCGCCCGCGCGGCGGTCGTCACCGGGGCGGAACGGGAGTCGGTCATCGCCGCGATGGCGGGGGCGGCGGTCGCCCGCCGGGCGTCGGCCCTCACCAACCGCCCCGATGTCCGGGCGCGGGTGGCGGCGATCGCCCCGGATGACCTGCGGCGTCCGACCCCGGTCGCCGAGCGGGCGGTGATCCAGCATGCGGCCCTCGGGTTGCCGGAGCTGCCGACCACCACGATCGGGTCGTTTCCGCAGACCCCAGAGATCCGGGAGGCGCGACGTCGCCACCGCGAGGGGGAGCTGTCGGAGGGCCGGTACCGGGACCTGATCGCCGGTCACATCGTGGGGGCGGTCGCCTGGCAGGAGCGGGCGGGCCTGGACGTCCTGGTGCACGGTGAGCCCGAGCGCAACGACATGGTCCAGTACTTCGCCGAGCAGCTCGACGGGTTCGCGGTGACCGAGCACGGGTGGGTGCAGTCCTACGGCAGCCGTGGGGTGAAGCCGCCGATCCTGTTCGGGGACGTCGCGCGCCGCGGCCCGATGACGGTGCTGTGGTGGCGCATCGCCCAGAGCGCCACCGCCAAGCCGGTCAAGGGGATGCTCACGGGCCCGGTGACGATCCTGCGGTGGTCGTTCGTACGGGACGACCAGCCGGAGTCCGACAGCGCCTGGCAGGTCGCCCTGGCGATCCGCGACGAGGTGTGGGACCTGCAGGCCGCCGGCGCCGGGATCATCCAGATCGACGAGGCCGCGTTCCGGGAGGGGGTGCCGCTGCGGCGCTCCGAGCGGGATGCGTACTTCGCGTGGGCGACCGCCGCGTTCCGGCTGTGCTCCGGGGGCGTGTCCGACCACACCCAGATCCACTCGCACATGTGTTACTCGGAGTTCAACGAGATCATCGAGCACATCGCGGCGCTGGATGCCGACGTGATCTCCATCGAGGCGTCCCGGTCCGGGATGGAGTTGCTGGACGCCTTCGAGCGGTTCGACTACCCGGCCGCCATCGGGCCGGGGCTCTATGACATCCACTCCCCCAGGGTCCCGGACGCGCAGGAGATGGAGGACCTGCTGCGCCTCGCCGAGGAGCGCATCCCCCGCGAGCGGCTGTGGGTGAACCCGGACTGCGGGCTCAAGACCCGCCGCTGGCAGGAGGTCGAACCCGCGATCGCGGCGATGGTCGAGGCAGCCCGCCGCCGCCGCAGCGCCGTGCCGGAAGGGGCGGTGCGATGACCCCGTTGCTGCGGCTGCCGGCGTGCGCGACCACGGGGGTGGGCAGTCTGCCGTTCACCGACCCGGTGGAGGCGGTCGCCCACGTGCGGGCCGCCTACGACGTGCCGTTCTGCCCGCAGCTGCCGATGATCGACGGGGACATGGTCGCCGAATGGCTCACCGCGGATCCCCTGCGGTGCGGGTTCTCCCCGGAGCTGCAGCGTGCGCACCCGGCCGCATGGGAGCCGTTCGTGGCTTCGCTGAGGGCGACCCCTCCGATCCATGGCCTTGTGAAGCTGCAGGTCACCGGTCCGGTGACCCTCGCGTTCGGCCTGGGGCTGGGCCGGAGCGACGCGGAGCTCGCCGGGCTGGCGCTCGACCTGGCCCGCTGGACCGGGGTGACGGTGGCGCGGTGGGTCGCGGAGATCGCCGCGCTGGGCCTCACGGCGATCGTGGTGGTCGACGAGCCGGGACTGGCCGCGGTGCCGGACCTGGCGGTGGTGCGCGCGTGGGACCCCATCCGGGCGGTGTCGCCGATCTTCGGGATGCACATCTGCGGTGCGATCCCTTGGAGCCTGATCAAGGCGATCCGACCGGACCTGCTGAGCTTCGACGCCGGCCGGCCCGAGCATCGCGGGTACCTGCTGAACGACATGATCTGGGAGCTGCGGCTGCTCGGGATACGGGCGGTGCCCGGCGTGGTGGCGGTCACAGGGGACACGGCGCCGCCGGATCCCATCCGGCCCTCGGAACTGGGCGTGACCCCGTCGGTGATGGTGAGCCCGGCCTGCGGGACCGGGCTCGGCACACCCGACGGGGAACGCTCGATCGCATCCCGGTTGCGGGAGTTCGCGGCCGACGTGCGCGCCCCGACGGAGCGCGACTCCGGAGGCGGGCGGTTCCCCGAGGCGGGTTCGGCGCATGGGTGAGGTCGATCCGGCCCACCTGCCGGCGCTCGCCCCGCCACCGGAGACGCGCATCGCCGAGGTGGTGTTCCCGCAGCAGCTGAACCATCACGGCACCCTGTTCGGCGGGGAGGCCCTGTCGATGATGGACCGCGCCGCGTTCGTGGCGGCGACCCGCCATTGCCGCAGCGAGGCGGTCACCATCGCCGTCGACCAGGTCGACTACGTCGCCCCCGTGCGCCACGGCGAGATCGTGGAGGTCCTCGCCACCGTCATCACCACGGGCCGCACCTCCATGACCGTGCAGGTGAGCATGGTCAGCGAGGAGCTGCTGTCCGGTGAGCGGCGCCTCTGCGGAACGGGACGGTTCGTGTTCGTCGCGATCGACGACGCCGGCCGGCCCATTCCGGTACCACCGTTGCCCGCCTGAGTCACCCGGACCCGGGAGCCGTCACCGGCTCCCGGGGGACGGGTGGGATGGCGCTACTGGCAGGCCTCGCAGTCGGGGTCCGACAGGTCGCAGACCTGCGGGGCCGGGGTGCCCGGGGTGGCCGCCACGCTGGCCGTGACCGTGGCCTTCTCGATCGCCGAAGCACCGAGGGTCCGCAGGTAGTAGGTGGTCTTGAGACCCGCCCGCCAGGCCCGGCGGTACATGTGGCTCATGCTGCGCATGTCCGGGGTGCTGAGGAACAGGTTCAGCGACTGGGACTGGTCGATCCACTTCCCGCGGCGGGCCGCGGCGTCGATGAGCCACGACGGGTCGATGTCGAATGCGGTGGGGTACCGGCGGCGGATCGCCTCGGGGATGCCGGTGACCTCCCGCAGGTCCCCGTCGAAGTACTTGATCTGATCGGCCAGATCCGTGTTCCAGATCCCGGCGGCCTTCAGGTCACGCACCAGGTACGGGTTCAGGAACGTGAAGTCCCCGGACAGGTTCGACTTGGCGAACAGGTTCTTGTAGAGCGGTTCGATGCACGGGCTGGTGCCCATGATGTTGGCGATCGTCGCGGTCGGGGCGATCGCCAGCACGTTGCTGTTGCGCATCCCCTGGGCGGCGATCCTGGCCCGCAGCGGCGCCCAGTCCAGCACCCCGCCGCGCGGGACCTGCACCGGCTCCCCTCGCTCGGCCTCCAGCAGGTCCACCGTGTCCTGCGGAAGGATGCCGCGGTCCCACTTGCTGCCGGCGTACGAGGAGTACACGCCGCGCTCGGCGGCCAGGTCGCTGGAGGCCTCATAGGCGTAGAAGGCGATGGCCTCCATCATTTGGTCGTTGAACTCCAGGGCCTCCTCGGAGTCGAACGCCAGGCCCCGCCGGTACAGGGCGTACTGGAGGCCCATCACCCCGAGGCCCACGGGCCGGTGCCGGGCGTTGGACCGGGCCGCCGCCTCGGTGGGGTAGAAGTTGACGTCGACCACGTTGTCCAGGGCGCGGACCGCGATCCTCACGGTCTCCCGCAGGCGCCGGTGGTCGATGTCCCCCCGGGCGTCCAGGTGCTGGTCGATCAGCACCGATCCCAGGTTGCACACCGCGGTCTCGTCGGCGCTCGTGTTCAGGGTGATCTCGGTGCACAGGTTGCTGGAGTGCACCACCCCGGCGTGGTCCTGCGGGCTGCGCAGGTTGCAGGGGTCCTTGAAGGTGATCCACGGGTGGCCGGTCTCGAACAGCATCCGCAGCAGCTGCTTCCAGAGGTCCAGCGCCGGGATCCGCTCCCCGTGGATGCGTCCCGCCTGGGCCTGCGCCTCGTACTCGAGGTACCGGGCCTCGAACGCCGCCCCATAGAGGTCATGCAGATCCGGGACCTGCGAGCTGCGGAACAGCGTCCAGTGCTCGCGCGCCTCCATGCGCTTCATGAACAGGTCGGGGATCCATGCGGCGGTGTTCATGTCGTGGGTGCGGCGCCGCTCATCCCCGGTGTTGCGCCGCAGCTCCAGGAACTCGCGGATGTCGTTGTGCCAGATCTCCAGGTACGCGCATCCCGACCCGGCGCGCTTGCCGCCCTGGTTGACGGCCACCAGCTGGTCGTTGTGCAGTTTGAGGAACGGCACGACGCCCTGGCTCTCGCCGTTGGTGCCGTGGATGTGCGACCCGGTGCCCCGCACCTTGGTCCACGAGCCGCCGAGGCCACCGGCCCACTTGGAGCACATCGCGTTCTCGGCGATCCCCCGCTGCACGATCGACTCCAGCGAGTCGTCGACGACGTACAGGTAGCAGGACGACAGCTGGGGGTGGGTGGTCCCGGCGTTGAACAGGGTGGGGGTCGACGAGCAGAACCGCCGTTCCTTGTAGGCGGTGTACAGGTCGATCGCCCGCTGCTCCCGGTCGCCGGTCTCGGCGATGCACACGCCCATCGCGACCCGCATCCAGAAGATCTGCGGTGCCTCGATGCGCACCCCTGCGCCGCCGCCGGTCTTGTCGGTCATCAGGTACCGGTCGTACATGGTCTGGACCCCGAGGAAGTCGAAGTCCAGGTCGGCGCTCGGGTCCAGGGCCGACGCCATCCGCGCCAGGTCGAACTCCAGCAGCGCGGGATCGATGCGACCCGCGGCGACCCCGCGCTCCAGGGCGACGCGGAGGGCCCGCCGGTGGGCGTCCCGCAGGGCCCCGACGCCGTCGCGCAGCAGCCGCCAGTCCAGGGTCTCCTCATAGACGTGGGTCAGCAGGATCCGCGCGGCGAACCGCGCGAACTCCGCATCGCGCTCGACCAGGGACCGGGCGTTGAGCACCACCACCCGCCGCAGGTCCGCTCGGCCGATGCCGGCATGCAGGGACCGGCGCAGCTCGGCCTCGAGCCGCTCGGCGGTGAGCGGCAGGTCGAGGCCGACCGCCGCGAACCGGATGCGGGCCCGCAGGTCCTCGGCCTCCCACACGCCCGGTGACCCGTCGGCCTCGGTGACCGGCAGGTCCGCGACGTCGTCGGCCACCGGCGCCCGGTCCCGCGCCCGCAGCATCGCCCGCTCGGCCCGGTACAGGATGTACCGCTCGGCCACGCGCATGTGGCCGGCCATTACCAGCTCCTCCTGGACGATGTCCTGAACCGTCTCGATCGGGACGTAGGCGGCACCGAGCGCCGCGGTGCGCTCGGTGACCCTCGCGGCGATGGCCGGCGCCGGCGACGGATCGATGCCGCCCGACAGGAACGCCTTGCGGATCGCGATCTCGATCTTCGGCTCGCGCCACTCCACGATGTGGCCGGAGCGGCGGATCACCCTGGGCCCCGGCAGCGCCGGGCCCGGGCCGGCCGGCGTCGCCCGGCGCATCACCAGTGCGATCGCGACCTCGTGGCGGCCGCCGCGGATCAACGCGGCCTCCACCAGCGAGGACAGGTCCTCCCCGCTGATCGCGGCACCCGGCTCCAGCGCGGCAAGGCGCTCCCGCACGTCGCGCACCGCGTCCCGGATGATGCCCGGCGCGGCGAGCACCAGCGGATCATCGCCCCCACGCGCCAGCGCGATCGTCGCCAGTGCGTCGGCCACCAGCACCGCCGCGTCGGCGGCGGTGAACGGCACGCGCCCGCCGGGTCCCTCGACGACCACGGCCGGGTCCTCCCCCACCCCCTGCAGCGCCGCGGGCACGTCGAACGCCATGTGCTCGGTGGCGGGCCGTGCGGCGGCACGCTTGAGCTCCAGATCCTTGAGGATCTCCTCGAAATCGATCATGCGCGCCTCCTACAGCTCGTCGTCGGCGACGACGGCAAGCGACGACGCACGCTGGTATTCGGTGACCCTGCCCTCGAAGAAGTTCTGCTCCTTGCGGATGTCCATCAGCTCGGCCAGCCAGGGCAGCGGATTGGCCGTGTGCGCGCCCAGCGGCTCGATGCCCAGGGACTCCAAGCGCCGGTCGGCGATGTGGTCGATGTACCCGCGAAACTCCGTCGCCGACAGGCCCGTCGCCTCCACCGGCAGACAGTCGTCGATGAACCGCTTCTCCAGATCCACGGCCTCCGCCATCAACTCCCGCAGGTGCGCCCGCAGCTCCGGGGTCCACAACGCGGGGGTCTCGGCGGCCATCTCCAACAGCAGCCGGCGCAGCAGCTCGATGTGGTTGGACTCATCCCGCAGCGTGTACCGGAACATCGTCCCGATGCCCGGCAGCTTCCCCTGCCGGTACAGCGACAGGATCATCCCGAACAGCCCGTAGAACTGGGTGCCCTCCATGCACTGCCCGAACACGAACATGTTGGTGGCCAACAGCCGCCACCCCTCCGGGTCGGTGACGTCCAGGTCACGGCGCAGCTCCCGTGAGATCTCCGTCACGAACGCGTTCTTGGCGGCGATCGTCGGGACGTCGTCGAACATCGCCTCGCATTCGTACGGGTCGATGCCCAACGAGGAGATCATGTACAGCAACGAGTCGGCGTGGATGTTCTCCTCGTGGGCGTGCCGGCCGAGGACCAGCTTCAGCTCCGAGGCGGTCACCAGCTCCCGCACCACGTGGATGATGTTGTCGCCCACGATGCCCTCGGCCGCCGAGAAGTAGCCGACCCCCATCCGCACGATCCAGCGGTCCACGTCGCTCAGGACATCGGTGGCCCGCCACTGCTCGATGTCCCGCTGCATCGGGACGTCCTCGGGCTCCCAGTGGTTCGCCTTCATCGTCCGGTACAGCTCGTACGCCCACCGGTACTTCAACGGCAACAGGTTGAAGTGCATGGTCTCCCTGCCACCGACCACCCGTTTGGCGGCCACCGCCGCCTCCGCGCGCGCCTGGTCGAGGACGAACGTGCGGGGACCGACGCGATACGTCGTCTGCATGACTGGCGCGCCCCTTCCACGAGAGCTGAGCCGTTGCCGCGGGCGGGTCGACCGGGCTCATCCCCCTCGAGGGCATCACCGTTGCGGGACAGCGCCGGAATCACACCGGACTTCGCTCACACCTCGCGTCCTCCCGGGAAGTCGGGAGGCCCGCAGGAAGGTACAGGCACCCCCGGACGACGACGAGTCGCCCCGCCCCACCGGAGTGGGCCGTGTGCCCGGCACCGGTATCGGGTGGGCAGGGCGCGAGGTGCAGCTGCGGCCCGTCGCTTCTCGTACGCGAGATGGCGTTACGCTCAATGAGCGTAACGCCATCTGCTGACGCCGCGGTCTCACAGACCCGGGGGGAAGCCACGCGGTGCCGTCCGCACAACCCTGTTGCCAAGCCGTACCCGACAGCGCTAGCCTTATCGCGTTATGGGGACTTCTCGTATCAAGCTATCGCCTAGGAGGCCGATGTCTGAGTCGATGGAGACTTCGATTGCATCGACGATCAGGCGAGCTGTCCGTCGCGGAGGTGTCCGGTTCTGGCGCTCGGAGGAGTTCGAGGGGGGACGCACGGCCGTGGAGCATGCGCTGTCGCGTCTGGCGTCGGAGGGTGAGCTCATCCGAATCCGCCGCGGGCTCTACTGGCGGGGGCGCAAGAGCACCTTCGGGATGGGACGGCCCCTTGCCATGGACCTCGCGCGGGCGGTCATCGACAGTCCGGGTATCGGGCCCGCTGGTTGGAGCGCCACGAACGCACTCGGGCTCTCCACCCAACTCCCCGGGCGTGAGACGATCGCGGTGCCGTCACGTGTCCCGAGCGGACTTGAGGACATCCTCTGGGTGAGCCGTGACGCGCGCAAAGCCCGCCGCGACCAGAAGCTCTCTCCCATCGAGGTGGCGATGCTCGAGGCCCTCGAAGGTTTCGAGGACTACGTCGACGTGCCGCCCGAGAAGGCCGTCGCACGGCTGCTGGAGATTCTGCTGTCCGACGAGGTCCGTCCTGAGCGGCTCGTGCGCGCCGCCAAGACCGAACCGGCTCGTACGCGGCGGCGCCTTCGTGACCTGCTGGTCCGGGCCGGCCTCACCGACGCCGCCGAGAAGGTCCCGCCGGCACGGACGGCGCGGTCGATCCCCGCGCTGGCGGTGACGTGAGCCGACTCGGCGATCGCCCCGACTTCCACGAGGCGATCGGGGCGGCATCGGGTGCGCTCCGCATCCCTGCGCCCATTGTCGAGAAGGACTACTGGGTCACCCAAGCTCTGCGCGCCGCCCGGGAGTCCCACCCCGACGACTGGATCTTCAAAGGCGGCACCAGCCTCTCCAAGGGTTACCGGCTGATCCAGCGCTTCTCGGAGGACATCGACGTGCTCGTACTCCCGCGCGACCGAGGCGCGACTGCACGCGACCGAGCAATGAAGGGGATCGCGGCAAGCGCTGCAACCTCGCTCGGGCTCACCGGGCTCCCGCCTTCGGTCACGGCCGAAACCGGGGTCCACCGCACATACGCGCTGGAGTACACCCGCCTGGCGGGCTCCAGCAGCGCCATCCGGCCAACGGTCCTTCTTGAGATGGGCATCCGGGGTGGTCCGACACCGAACGAGCTGCGCGAGATCACCTCCCTGATCGCCTCGTCAGGAATCCTTGACCCGGCGGACTTCGACGACTTGGCGGCGTTCGAAGTGCCAATCCTTCACCCGGGACGCACTCTCGTGGAGAAGCTCCTACTCGCCGGTGACACGGCAGCGAAGCTCCGCACGGGCAAGATCGACCTCGTGCCCGCGGGCTTCGGGCGGCACCTCTACGACATCCACGAGCTGCTCGGGGCCGATCACGTCATCGAGTTCCTCGACGACCGAGATCAATTCCTCGGCGCCTGCGACGAGGCCTTTGACATCGGGCACCAGCACTTCGGCGCCACCGCCCCGCGACCGGACGGCGGATTCGCCGAGTCCCCCGCATTCGATATGGCTGCGGATAATCCCGTCGTACGGGCCATGACCGAGGCGCTCGCCTCCGCAGCCGAACTCGCGTTCCCAGGGGCACCGTGGCCAGACCACAGCGCGCTCGTCAAGCGCGTCCGCGACGCCGCAGACCGCCTCTGACCGTTCCGCAGGACGAGGGCTGCCGGCCTCTCGCCCGAGGCGGGGTGGTAACAGGGTGGTAACGCGCCCCACAGAGACCACGGGAGATGCGCGGCCGCATCGGAATCCGAAAGGCCTATTCTCAGGCGGTTCTCCGAGACGACGTGAGACCACGGGAGACTCCGGCGCCTGACTCATAATCCTCCGCGCGCAGGTTCGAGTCCTGCCACGCCCACTCAGATCCCTTTTGTGGACCACGATCTGACGCAGAAGGTGGGAGACGTTGACCAGGGAACTCGCAAAAAGCTGGTCGTTCGCGATCGCGGCTCGACACGTGCCGTGCCGGTGGTGACTGAAGATGTTCCATACCTGGGAAATGGGTTCGGCCGGCGACTTGAGGGGGTCGATGGCACGGGGATCGCGTGGAGGCCGGCGCCTATCCACGTGAATACGTAGCTACGCAGCAGTTGCGCGGCCGCCTGACCCGCGACCGCCCGTCTCCGTCGACCCGGCTCTGCGGCACCCACCCTCATGCGGCGAGGCTCTCGGCGCTTCTGATCGCTCCGGCGTGGATCGTGAGGAGGTTGATCGCCGACTGAATCTCATCGGCGGTCGTGCCGGGACCAGCATCGGTCGCGCGGCTCATGTGCGGCGCGCGACGAACCAGGTGAAGTGCTGAGTGGCGCCGGAGGGGGTTCGGTGATCCTCTCGCAGGTGCGCTACCTCGGTAAACGCCCCGCCAAGCAGCTCGGTCAGCGACCTCGAGTCGTGGCGCTGCACCGGCAGCCCTGAGCAGCGTTCGGGACCGTCCGGTGCGAACGTCGCGATCACGACGTGCCCGCCGGGCACAATGGTGTTCCGGGCCAGTTCCGCATAGCGAGCCTGATCTGGAGGGTCGGTCAGGAAGTGCAGCACCGCCCGGTCATGCCAGATCGCGTAGCGGCGCGGGGAGGTCAGCGCCAGGAGATCCCCATGAAGCCAGGTGATCCGGTGGGCTTGCTCGCCAAGCGCCGCCCTGGCTGCGTCAAGGGCCGCCCGCGAGAGGTCCAGCACCGTGATGTCGGTGTGCCCGAGGCTCAGGAGCGACGCCGCGAGGGGTGACGCCCCACCGCCGACATCGATGATCGCCGCGTCCACTGGCGGATTCAGGTCGGCAATGAGCCTCAGCGACATGCCGGCGTCCTGCTGAAACCAGCTGACGCGGTCCTCCCCCTTCGCGTACGCCGCATCCCAGTGCGCCGCCGCGTCTCCCCCGTGGATCTCGTTCACGCCGACAGGCTACGCCGAATCGCGCCCGAGCCGGTCGGCCGCAACCGGTCAACTGAACCGCTGGTCCGAGGACCGTTCGCTTCCCGGCGCCGGGAGGCGGGCAGCCAGCGAGCGAGGGAACCTCACGCCGACCGCACCCCCGGTCCCCGGGGCCCGTCGCCGCCGCAGCAGCGTGATCACGAGGATGAGCGCACCGAGTCCCCACCCGAGGTGCGGCGGCCATTCGGGCGCGGGGTCGAGCCACCACTGGAGGTAGAGGAACGGGGCCGCCGAGGCGATGACCACGGCGGGTGCCGCGATCCAGGCGGACATCAGTGGAACGAGGGCCAGCGGTGCGAGCAGGTACCAGGGGTAGCTCGGCGAGCCCAGCAGGAACGCGACCACCAGCAGCAGCCCGGCCCGGTCGAGCATCGCCCGGGCGTCGTCCCGAGGATCCCGCAGGCACCACACCGCGACGCCGCCGACGATGAGCGCGGCGAGCACGGGATACCAGCGGTCGGCGGTGACGGGACCGATGTCCAGCGGCCCGGTGAATCGCTCCGCCTGAGCGAGCAGGTAGTAGCGCCGGCCGTCGGCGAACCCCTCCTCGTCGAGATAGCCGGGGAGATAGCCGAGGACGCCGCTGCCGACCCCCAGATACGGAAGGTAGGCCGCGACCGCCGTGACGCCGAACGCGGCGGGGAGTCGCCACATGCGTCGGCCGCGGCCCGCGACCGCTGGCAGGGCCGCCGCAACGGACGGTTTGACCAGGGCGCCGGCGGCCAGCAGCACGCCGCCGAGGCCATCCCGGCGGCGTCCGGCCACCGCGACCAGCGCCGCCAGGAGCAGCAGCACCGCGACGGCATCGACGTGGCCGCTGCGGCCGACCTCCATCACCCCGAGCGGATGCCATCCGTAGAGCAGTGCCCAGGCCGGGGGCCGGCCGATGCGCGCCAGCAGGATCCCGATGAGCAACACGCTCAGCACGTCCAGGACGCTGAAGGCCAGCTTGACGCGTGTGACCGTGTCCAGGCCGAGTTGGTGCAGTCCGGCGAACACCCCCTGCGCGACCGGTGGATAGATCGTGGGGTCGTCGATGTGGTTGATGTTCGGATGGACCACCGGGTCCCGCAGGGCGGACAGGCGCGGGTCGTCCGGGGCGTACCGGTAGGGGTTGATCCCGGCGGCCTGGACCCGGCCGTCCCAGACGTAGCGGTTGATGTCACCGGACAGATCGGGGGGGTTCGGCACCAGGACCAGTCGTGCGCCGAACGCGACGACGAGCACGAGGAGGAACACCGCCCGGCCGCGGGGACGGCGGGTGACCACCCACACGCCCGCAAGTGCCCACAGCGCGAGCCCGACGGCCACGGCGGCGGAGTAGCTCCCGGGGTGCTCGCGGCTGAGATCCCACGTGCCCGACCAGGCCGCCACCCCGATCACGGCCGCACCCATGCCGGCCAGGACCGCGAGATCCGGCCGGGTGCCGCGCCGATTCGTCATCCGGGGGCGACGGCCTGGATGATCCCGCGGCCCCGCAGCCCGCGTTCGGCGGCCCCGAAGTACTCGGTGATGTCGCCCTGGCCCGCGACCCAGCCCAGGTACCGGGCGATGCCGTCGGCAAGCGCCACCCGGGGGGCGTATCCCGCGGCGGCCGCGAGGGACGTGTCGGAGGTGAGGTGGCGCATCTCGCCCGGGCGGAACTCGCCGTGCACCTCCGCGGCGATGTCGATACCAAGCGCCGCCGACACCAGCCGTGCGACGTCCGCGATGGTGGTGGGGGTGCCGCTGCCGATGTTGACCGCGAGCCCGTCCAGCGCATCGGTGGTCGCCGCCAGGAGGTTCGCTTCGGCGACGTCCTCCACGAAGACCAGATCCCGTGTCTGCAGGCCGTCCTCGTAGAGCACCGGCGGCAGCCCGTTGAGCAACCGCGTCGCGAAGATGGCGATCACCCCGGTATAGGGGTTGAACAGCGACTGCCGCGGGCCGTACGTGCAGGAGTAGCGGAGCGCCACGGCGGGGATGCCGGTCTGCCGGGACCAGCCGAGGGTGAGCTGCTCCTGGTCGAGCTTGGTGATCGCGTAGGTGTTCTGGCCACCGACGGGCGCCCCTTCGGGGGTCGGCACGGACACCACGTCCGCGCCGCAGAGGGGACATGTCGGGGCGAACCGACCGCTCCGCAGGCGATCAAGCGCCCGTGCGCCGGGGAAGACGACCCCATGCACGGCGCATTCGCCGGCACCCTCCCGGTAGACCGCCTGGGAGGAGGCCACCACCACCTTCCGCACGGGCAGCCGGCTGTCGCGGATCGCCTCGAGCAGATGCGCGGTCCCGAGGCTGTTGACCGACACGAACTTGGCGATCTCGGGCATGTAACCCCCATAGGCCGCCTGGTGGAACACCACATCGACGCCGCGCAGCGCACGCTCCACGGCGTCCCGGTCGCGGATGTCCGCGTGATGGAAGTCCACGTCATCGGGTATCCAGGCGGGACGGTCGCCACGGTGGGTCACCTGCTCGAGGTTGTCGAGGACCCGGACCCGGTGGCCGTCCCGGAGTAAGCGGTCGACCAGGTGCGAGCCGATCAGGCCCGCGCCGCCGGTCACCAGCGCGAGCTCGGTCATGTCCCGACCCCGGCGAGGCGCCCGAGTGCGGCGCACGTCGCCTCGCCCCCGGGGTGCCGCGCGAGCTCCTCTCTGAGGAGCGCGAGGTCCGTGACCTCGTCGACGTCGAAGGTCGCCTCCAGCAGCCCCACCGATACCCGGGCGTCCTCCGCGGCGACCAGGATCCGATCGAGTACCGTGGCCGTGCTCATGGGGACGCCCGCGAGGACGTCGTGCCAGCCGCGCATGCCGATCAGGTAGTACCCGCCGTCGAAGGTCGGGCCGAGCACCAGATCCCGGTGGTCCAGCAGGTCGAACGCCCGGTCGACGACCGAGCGCCGCAGATGTGGGGAGTCGGAGCCGATCAGGACCGTGCGGTCCTCCCCCCGGCACCGCGCGGTGGAGAACAGGAAGCGCTGGCGGTCGGTCCAGTCGCCCTCCCCCTGCCCGAGGACCGAGACGAACCGTCGCCCCGCCAGCAGCGGTGCGAACTCCTCCCACGCTGTCACCGGTGTGACGAACCAGCCCGCCGTGGGGAACTCGGTCGCCAGGTCACGCACGAATGCGCGGTAGAGGGCGACCGCGGCCGCCGAGCCGATCCCGTGCGCCAGGCGGGTCTTCACCTCACCCTCCCGAGGCGCCTTGGCCGCGATGTACAGGCGGCGGGTCATCGGGCCGGCGCGGCCGGCCGCCACCGCGAATGCCGCAGGATCGCCCGGGTGATGAAGATCGCCGCGCCCACCGAGCCGCGCAGCGTCCCACCCACCTTCGACACGCCGACGCGCCGGCGGTAGGAGACCGGGACCTCGAGATAGCGCAGGCCCGCCCGCCGGGACTTGACGACCATCTCCGTCGACCAGCCGTAGGTCATCTCACACATCTCGAGGCGCAGCAGGTCATCTCGCCGGATCGCGCGGAACGGTCCGAGGTCACTCACGCGCACCCCGTGCAGCGACCGCAGCAGCGCTGATGCGACCCGGTTCCCCGCCACCTGTTGTGCCGTCATGGCCCCCGTCTCGCGCCCCGACGCCACGCGGCAACCCACCACCAGGTCGGCGTCGCCGTCCAGGATGGGTGTGACGATGCGCGGAAGCTCCGCCGGGTCATCCGCGGCGTCCCCGTCCAGCAGCACGATCACATCGGCTCCCTCGGCGGCCGCGACGCCCGCGTGGCACGCGCGCCCGTATCCGCGGATCGGTTCGCTCACCACGGTCGCGCCCGCGGCCGCCGCCACCATGGCGGTCTGGTCGTGCGATCCGTTGTCCACGACGATGACGCGGTCGATCAGCGGCTGCGCCCTCAACGCCGCAACCACCGCGCCGATCGCCTGCGCTTCATCGAGCGCCGGAACGACCGCGACGACACCCGTACCGCCTGGCGTGGGCGCCTCGGCGCCCGCCGTCCCGCGGCTCACGCCCACCCGGGTGCCAGGGCCCGGGCCACAAAGGACATACCGGAAGCGAGCGGTGCGGACCTCACAGCGGCCACCGCATCAGCGTCGGCCGGCTCCGGATGATGCGGCCATCGAGCCCCCACACCCGGCCGGCCGGGATGAGCGCGAGGACCACCAGGGGCACCCACTCATGGGGCTGCTCGAACATCCACCGGCTGCTGGTGAAGTACAGCGCGGCGAGGAACAGCTGCTGCCCAAGGCCTGCGAGTGCCGCCAGCCGTGTCAGCAGACCGAGGATCAGCAGCGCGCCAATCCCGAGCTCCATCAGCGTCACCAACCACTGCATCACGCCCCAGTTGGCGACGAACACGTGCTCGGCGACCCATCCGACCAGCGGCAGGTCCGTGCGGGCGCCCTCGTTCTCGAGGATCACGCGCGCCAGGTCCCGATCGATCAGCGTCCCCTTGTACGGGCCCACCGACACGGTCGTGAAGTCGAAGAGCTTGGAGATCCCGTTGGTGAACAGGATCACTCCGAAGAAGATCCGGATCACCGCCATGCCGCGAGCGAGGAGGTCCGCGTCGAGGAGCGGACCGGCGGGGGCGGGTGACCGGCTCAGCAGGTGGCGCATGGTGTCCTTCCTGGACGTGGGCGGAGAGGTCGCCGACCGGGTCGGGCAGCGCGGCCAGACGCCGACGCGCCGCACCATGACAGCGTCCCCTCTCCCGGGCCATTACGCAGTCCTTAACCCCGCCCGGCGCCGGGCCCGGCGCCCCCGGCGTGTTCAGCGCAGCGTAAGCATTGCCCCATTGCCCGCCCGGTCAGCGCTCGTGAGGATCCGCCACGAGCAATCAACCGGAGGTGGGATGACATGCCGCAGGTGATGGATCGACTGTCCCAGGCGCTGCCGGCGATCCGCGATGGTGCGGAGTCGGTCGACGCCAACGCCGAGTTCCCCACCGCCTCCGTCCAAGCCCTCGCCGAGAGCGGCCTGCTGGGCCTCACCCTGCCGACGGAGGTCGGCGGCATGGGCGGCTCGCCGCTCGACCTGGTCGACGCCGTGTCCGGGGTGGCCGCCGCCTGCGGTTCCACCTCGATGGTGTACCTCATGCACCTCTCGGCCAGCGCGGTCATCTCGGCGGCGCCACCCGGTGACGCGGCGGAGACCCTGCACGGCCTCGCCGACGGTTCGTTGCTGTCGACGCTGGCGTTCAGCGAGCGCGGCTCGCGGAGCCACTTCTGGGCACCCGTGTCCCAGGCCGAGCGCACCGCGAATGGCACCGTCACGCTCGGCGCCGACAAGAGCTGGGTCACCTCCGCGTCGCACGCCGACCTCTACGTCGCCAGCGCGCGGGCACCGGAGAGCACCGGCGCCACCGACACGAACCTCTACCTGGTGCCGCAGGCGGCCGACGGCGTGACCGTGGCGGGACGCTTCGACGGCCTCGGGCTCCGCGGCAACGATTCGGCCCCGGTCCGCCTCGACGTCGAGGTCCCCGAGGACGCGCGGGTCGGCGACGACGGCTCGGGATTCGGCCTGATGATGCAGGTGGTGCTGCCCTGGTTCAGCCTCGGCAACGCGGCGGTGTCGCTCGGACTCGCGCGCTCGGCGCTGGAGCGCGCGATCGAGCACGTCAGCAGCACCGGCCTGGAGCACCTGGGGACCCGGCTGGCGGACCTGCCGACGATCCGCGCGTACCTGGCGAAGGCGTTCACCGACCTCGTCGCCCACGAGGCGCTCCTGCGCGAGACCGCCCGGCGTGTGGCGGAGCCGGATGACGGCACCATGCTGGCGGTGCTCGCCACGAAGGCCGGCTGCAACGAGGCCGCCCTGCGGATCACCGACACCGCCATGCGCGTGGCCGGGGGTGCCGGGTTCTCCAAGCAGGTCGGCATCGACCGGCCCTACCGCGACGCGCGGGCCGGCGGCGTGATGGCGCCGACCGCCGATGCGCTGTTCGAGTTCACCGGCCGGGCGCTGTGCGGCCTGGAGCTGTTCGCATGACGGGGGACGCTGCCGGGAACCGGGAGCTGGTGATCGGGGCGGTCGCGTACACCGCCAACGTGGTCCCCATCTGGGAGGGGATCCGCGACTACTTCCGTGCCAGTGAGACCCCCATCGACTTCGTGCTCTTCTCCAATTACGAGCGGCAGGTCACCGCCCTGATCGACGGGCACATCGACATCGCCTGGAACACCAACGTCGCCTGGGTCCGCACCCTCCGCCGCACCGGTGGAACCGCCCGGGCACTGGCGATGCGCGACACCGACCTGGTCTTCCAGACGCTCTTGGTCGCACGCGCGGGAGACCACATCGACGGCCTGGAGTCGCTGCGCGGGCGCCGGATCGCACTCGGATCCAGGGACTCCGGACAGGCGTGCATCCTCCCGCTGCACTTCCTCTCGCGAGCCGGGATCGGCGCGGACGACGTCCGGCTCGTGCGGTTCGACTCCGACGTGGGCAAGCACGGCGACACCGGCCGTTCGGACCTGGACGCCGTGCGGGCGGTGCTCGAGGACCAGGCCGACGTCGCGGCCGTCGGGGTGAACACCTGGCAGGCCCTCACCGCCGCCGGTGACGCGACCGTCGCCGACCTGCGGGTCGTGTGGGAGTCCGAGCACTACAACCACTGCAACTTCACCGCGCTGGACACGCTCGACCGAACCCTCAGCGACGCGTGGGTGAAGACGCTGCTGGGGATGAGCTGGGACGTGCCGGAGCACCGGCGCATCCTCGAACTCGAGGGCCTGCGGGAATGGAAGCTGCCCGAGCTCACCGGCTACGAGTCGCTCATGCGGGCCATGGACGAGCAGGGCATCGGTGACGCCTGGTGAGCACACGGCTCGCCATGCGAATGGTGGAGCTGGTCGGGGCAGCCGCCGCGGGGTCGCGCGTGTCGGTCCCGATCGACGGGACCGATCAGGTCGATCTGGTCCGGCGGTGGGCGGAGGCGACGGGCAACACGGTCCTCGTCGTCCATGACCAGGCCGTGGACCTCGTGCGCGGCCGGGTCGAGGACCCCATCCGGGCTCTGCCGCCCGAGGCCCGCCCCGGCCACCGGCTCTGGCTCTACACGAACCTGCACTGCAACCTGGCCTGCGACTACTGCTGTGTGAGCTCATCCCCTCACGCCGCCCCGCGGATCCTGAGTGCCGCCGAGGTGCGCAGGCTCGTGGACGAGGCGACCGACTTGGGGACCAGGGAGCTCTACCTCACCGGCGGGGAGCCGTTCCTGCGACCCGACATCGACGAGGTCATCGGCATCGCAACGGGATCCCTGCCCACCACCGTGCTGACCAACGCCATGGTCTGGACCGGACGACGACGGGATCTGCTGGAGCGGCTCGACCGGGAGGGGCTGACGCTCCAGGTGAGTCTCGACGGGGCGTCCGGGGAGCTGCACGACCTGCACCGCGGCGCCGGGAGCTTCGCCCGGGCGCTGACCGGAGTCCGCACGGCGATCTCCCTGGGCTTCCGGGTCCGGCTGGCGGCCACCCTGGCCGCCGACGCCGAGGACGCCGCCCAGCAGGTCTTGGATCTGGCCGAGCGGCTCGGTCTCGACCCGGAGGAACAGCTGATCCGACGGGTCGCCCGCCAGGGCGCGGCGAGCGACGGCCTGGTCGTGTCGCGGGCCTCGCTGGTCCCGGAGGTGTGCGCGACCGCCGACGGCTTCTGGTGGCACCCGCTGGTGGCGCTCGACCCGGCGATGCGGGTCGCCGACCCGGGTGCGTCCCTCGACCAAGTGATCTCCGAGGTCCGCGATGAGTACCGCGCGTTCCGGCTCGAGGGCGACCTGCTCGCCCACACCTTCCCGTGCGCGTGATCCTCGTGCCTGGGCCGCCCGGACCGTGAGGGCCGCCCCGGGGTGAACCGACCCCGGGGCGCCAGGCGTGTCAGGCGGCCACGGGAGAGGCCAGCTCCATGGTGGTCACGATCTCGATGGCGGGAGCGACGCTGCGCGCGTTGGGGCAACGGGCCGCATGGGTGGCGTGGACCTCCTCGGCCGCGGCGCGATGCTCCTCATCGAGCTCGAGCGCGTAGGTGACCTCGACCCGGCGCAGCACCAGCACCCCGTTGTCGTCGGGTTCCACCACACCGGTCGCGGTGGCGGTGAGGGCCTCGGGGCGCACCGGGACCCTCGCGCGCAGCATGGAGCCGGCGAGGGTGCCGATGAGGCAGCCGCCGATCGAGGCGGTCAGGTAATCGAGGGTCGACGGCAGCGGGTTGGTCGCCACGGCGCGGTAGTGCTCGGCCACCGCACCGTGCATGCCGAACTGCACGGTGGTGCCGTTGGGCGGGAGGTCCGCCTCACGGTCAAGGCTCTTGGTGCCCTCGACAAAACGCAGAGGGATGGTGGTGGTGAACGCCGGCATGTCGGTCCTCCCGCACGGGGTGAATTGTTGTGCGCATGCTAAACAATTGTCCGGTGGTCGGCGGTCCGTTACGGTCAAGCCCATGCCACCCGGCCGCCCACGCAGCTTCGACACCGATGCCGCCATCGAGAACGCGCTCGAGCTGTTCTGGCGCCGGGGTGTCAGAGGGACGAGCACGCGGGACCTTGAGGCCCGGCTCGGGGTACGCCAGGCGAGCCTGTACGCGGCCTTCGGTTCGAAGGCCGACCTCGCGGGTTTGGCCATGGACCGGTACATCGCCCGGATCGACGCCGCGCTGGTCACCCCGCTGCGCGAAGCGCCCGACGGCCTCCCGGCCATCCGGCGCTTCATCGAGGACCTGGCGCACTGGCTCACCGCGGACGGGGTGCGGGGCTGCATGCTGGGACGTGCGATGAGCGAGGGCCCTGCCGAGCCCGCCGTCACCGACCGGATCGCCACATACCGGCGGCATCTCGCGGCCGCGATCGGCGCCGCGCTCGCCCGGGCCTCCGAGGCGGGAGAAATCGAAGCGCCGACGGTCACCGCACGCGCCGACCTGCTGCGCACGGCCGTTCTGGGGCTCAACCTCGCCGTCGTCGCCGGAGCCTCCCGCGAGGAGGTCCGGGCCATGGCCGCAGGGGTCTCCGAGGAGATCGGCCGCTGGACCTGACCGCGAGGCCCGACCCGGCGTTGGCCCGCTGCACCGCGGGCCTTCCACCGCCCGGTCACCATCGAGGCTGCGCAGCTGGACCCCGCTTGCTGCAGGATGCGTCGAGAAGTCTTCCGGTGTTGCGGCCCACAGTCACGTGCGCCACAATTGTGCCCATGACGACCGAGCCGCTTCGCACCGTGCGCGACAAGTTCTCCGAGTACGTCGACCGTGTGGAGCGTGAGCACGAACGGGTCGTCGTCACCCGCAACGGCCGGCCCGCCGCGGTGCTCATCAGCCCGGACGACCTGCAGAGCCTCGAGGAGACCCTCGCGATCCTCGCTGACCCCGAGACCCTGCGCGGTATCCGAGAGGGTCAGGACGCGATCCGCAGCGGTGACTTCATCGAGGGCCCCGACGCCATCGCCGCCCTGCGTCCCAGGCGGTGAGCACGCAGTACACGGTCCGCCTCGCCGGGCCGGTCGTGCGCGCGATCCAGCAGGACCTGCCCGAAGCCGTCGCCGGCGCCATGATCGAGTTCTTCAACGGCGCCCTCCGAGAGACCCCACACCGAGTCGGCCACCCACTGCGCAACGACCTCGAGTGCCTATGGAGCGCCCGCCGCGGCTCGTTCAGGGTCATCTAAGCGATCGACGACTCCGCCGCGATCGTGAGCGTCGTCCGAGTCGACCACCGACGCGACGTCTACCGGTGAGCGAGCGGTCCGGGCCCCAGTGGGCGGTCCGGCCGGGTGGTAACAGGGTGGTAACGCGACCCACAGAGACCACGGGAGATCCGGCGTCGACTCTGAGCCCGGAAAGCCCGTTCTCAGAAGGTTCTCCGAGACGACGGGAGACCACGGGAGACACCGGCGCCTGACTCATAATCCCTGGGTCGCAGGTTCGAGTCCTGCCGCGCCCACTTGGATCCCTGGCGTGAACGGCGATCTCGATATGGACGTGATCGCCTATGACCAGGGGACTTCCAGGAAGCTGCTCGTACTCGACCGCGACGCGGTCGTAGCCGCCCCGGTCGTGGCTGAAGGTATTCCATACCTGGGAACTGGGTTCAGCCGGGACCTTGAGGGGGTCGATGGCGGCCAGGCAGCGGCACTTGTCTACGTGGCCATGTGTGTCCGAAGCTACGTGCTGCGCTCGCCGCGCTGCGGAGGCTTGGGCGCCAAGCGGCACCCAGACCAGGGCCTGCTGGCCGAATTAGGTGCTGGGCATCGGACACGCCTCGAGTGAGTGCCGCGTCAGGGGATGCGGGGCGGCGGCGTCCAACTCGCGAGGATCCGGGCTTGGGCGCTCAGGAGGAGCCCGCCTCAAGCGCCTCCGCAACGGTCGGATAGAAGACCATCGCGCTGACCTGGCCATCGCGCATGCTGATGAGTTCTCCGTGTGGCTGGGGCGGCTCCCCCCACGCGGGCGGATGGCGGCGCTGGAGGACGGCGAGGAGCTTCTCACCAACCGGTCGCAGGTCGAGCAGCTCGATCTCGACCCCGTCGGCGTGCGCCTGGCGGATGAACTGAAGAAACGCTTGGCGGTCTTGGCAGCCGGCGGATGGGTCACCTGCGCCGTACCAGCGCACATCGGCGGCGAGCACCTCCGCGAAGGCGTCCAGATCACCCCGTGCGTATGACCCCCACGCGAGACGAAGGCGGTCGATGTCGTGCGATCCCATCGGCGAATTGTCTCGCCATTGGCACCTCCGGGTCCAGCCGATGGACGGCCGGCTGTCCAACGAAGCCGACGGGTGCCTTGCCGGACGACGACGCGACCGACCGAGAAGCCCGGCGGTCGAATGGCACCCGTCTTCATGGCTGATCGACTCGTTCTCGTCATCGCCGATCCGGGTTTCGAGGCCGCGAAGCCGATCACCTACGCGCGGGCTGGCGCCCCTTTGCTGGCCGATACCGGAGCAGTAGTGGACGTCCGGCATCAGAGGATCCGGTCGATCTTGCTCAAGGCGCCCCCTCGCGCGCGAGTCGCGCGGGATCGGTGGACAGGGAGTGCTCACCCGCCCCGCGAAACGCGCCGCGGTTCCATTGGCCGAGGCGATGCCTGCACGACCCGGAGAACCGGATACCGGACCGCTCGATCAGCGGGACGTACCCCGCCGCCCCGGATGCCCCAACCTGTCGCCGCGCTCCCGGCACGTGTGGCGCCGGTACACCTTCAGCAGATCCGTCCGGCTCGTCGCATGCCGTGGTGAGAGCGCTCTGGCGGTGGTTGTGCCGGGTCGGTGCGGACCAGTTCGGCCAGGACCTTGTGCGCCGACTGAGCCTCTACTCGGGCGCGGTGCCCTCGGGTCCTCCGCCGATCGGCAGGCTTCGCACCCTGAGCCGTTCAGACTCCACCACCACCACGCACCCGCGCTCAAGGTCGGTCTCGACCACCGACAGGTTCGCGAGCAACAACCCCAGCTGCTGTTCCGGGCGGCGCTGCGCGCCGCGGCGGAACAGGATCACCGGTGGTTTCCGTGCTCCGAAGCGCGAGGATCGTCCCGAAATCGGTGTCGGCGGACAGGACGACCCTGTCCTCGCTGGCCGCCCGCTCGAAGATCTCATCATCGCCGGAGCTCTGCATCCCGTAATCGCGCACGTGCACCGCGTCGTGGCCGGCCTCCCGCAAGCCGGCCGCCACCATCGGCGAGAGCGCGTTGTCGACCAGGAACCTCACCCAGCCGCGGCGAGCGGCAGGTCGCGTTCCCGAACCGCCTCGGCGGCGTACCGCAGCGACTCACGGATATCGGTCGCCTCCAAGTCCGGGTAGAGCGCCAGGATCTCCGCCTCGCCCAGCCCGTCGGCCACCATCCCCACGGCCGTCGCCACAGGGATGCGAAGCCCGCGGATGCAGGGGACGCCGCCCATCTGCGCCGCATCAACGGTGATTCGAGTGAAGCCCACCTCATACCTCCGGCTCGGTGCGTTCATCGTAGCCGGGACCACCCTCCCAGTCCCACACCCACGCACCGCCCGCCGAGCATCGTTCCTCACAGGGCCCGATCCCGATCGACCGCCGCGCCGGCAGTGGGCCGAGGGAGTGGTAACAGGGTGGTAACGCGACCCACAGAGACCACGTGAGACCGACGGCCGATTCCGAGCCCGAAAGCCGCGCTCTCAGGCGGTTCTCCGAGACGACGGGAGACCACCGGAGACACCGGCGCCTGACTCATAATCCCTGGGTCGCAGGTTCGAGTCCTGCCGCGCCCACTCTGAGAACGCCTTGGCCAAGGTGTTCTCGAAGTGGTCGGAGTCGACCGCTACGGCGCCCAAACCCTCAGGTGGTAACACGAGGGTTCGGAAACGCTCCGAAACGATGTACCTGACGACAGCGGTTCGCGGGATGTCGACGTCTTCACTGCCGTCGACCTGTTTGAAGGAAGATGGACCACCGTCTCTCAAGGGGCGAGCCGGCATCAACGGCCCCCGCTCCCTCTTTGCTGATGACATTTCTACGTCTACGGCGTAGAAATGTGGTATGGATTGACCATGGGACGGAGTCAGCACCTGGACGTGATCAGCGAGGTGGCCGCCGAACAAGGCGGCTTCGTCACCGCTGCCCAAGCGGACCGAGCAGGGGTTCCGCACGAACGGCTGCCAGATCTCGTCGCGAGCGGCGACCTCCGCAGAGTCCGGCACGGGGTCTACGCCACCCGAGGCGTCTCTGTGAGCCCCATGGAGGACAGCATCGCCGCGTGGCTGTCGACCGAGCGGGGTCGGTACCCCTGGGAACGCGCCGATGGACCGCCCAGCGCTGTTGTCTCACATCGCAATGCCGCAGAGATCTGGGGACTGGGCACCATCGTCCCGGGTCTTCCTGAGCTCACCACCCAGCGCAGCGCGCGCCCGGGCCGCGGAATCACGTTTCACCGACTCCCGCTTGGCAGCGAGGACTGGAGGTGGTGGCGTCCCCAGGGGGGGCCGGCGCTGCCGGTCACCACACCTGCGCGCACCATCATCGACCTGCTCATCGACGGCGAGGAACTCGACTACATCGAACGCGCGATCCGCGAGGCCATGGTGACGGGGCTCATCACCGAGTCACAGCTGGTGGAGGCCGCCCGACGGCGGCGCGCACGTAACCACGGGCTGATCCAGACGCTCACCCGCTTGGTGGCGCGGTGAGCTGGCCCTGGCGGTCGCCGGAGGCCACCCGCCGGGGCCTCACCGACCGCATCCGCGCCCGCTTCGATGCCGAACAGGTGCCGCGTCGAATGCGTGAGGTCGCCTACCGCAGGCTCCTGGCCCGCCTGTTCAGCGCCCGCCCCGAAGGGTGGATGGTCAAGGGCGGCGCGGCGCTGCTGCTGCGCCTGGACCCCAACCGCACCTCCAACGACATCGACATCGCCTACCTGGATGAGGCCGCAGAGCACGCCGTCGCCCTTGCCGCCCTACGAGCCGACGCCGCCCTGGATCTCGGGGACTTCTTCTCCTTCGAGGTCGGCGCGGGGCACATCGACCTCACCGACCAGCCCGCCGAGCGGGCATGGACCGCGCCGGTCACTGCCCGCATCGGGGAGAAGGAGTGGACGACCTTCGGCATCGACCTGGTGCTGCCACCGACGACGATCCTCCCGGAGGTGCTCCCCAGCATCACCCCACTGGTCGGCGACGGAGCCGTCGATGCGATCCCCGGCTTGACGGTACTCGCGATCGCCCCGCAACTCGCCGACAAGACCTGCGCGATCTTCGAGCGCCACGGCAATGACGCGGCACCCTCCAGTCGGCCCCGCGATCTGGCCGACATCGCGATGATCGCGCTCCAGGTCGATGAGATCGATGGCGATGACCTCCTGGCCGCAGTGCGCTCCGAGGAGCTGCGCCGACAGCACGCCGGGAGTCTCCACCAGCCCCTCCCTCTCCGGTTGGAACTCGACCCCGCCCAGGAGCGCGACTGGCGAGCACGGTGGACCAGAGCCACCCGAGCGGCACCCATCACCTTCGAGGAAGCGCTCCACGTCGCCGACCGGTTCCTCGGTCCAGTCCTCGCGAACGAGGTCGGCGAGAAGCGTTGGCGCGCCCTTGAGCAGCACTGGCAGTTGCCCGAAGGTCTCCCCTGAGCAAGCCGGGGGTACGGCGGGCGTGGTTCTGGAGATCCAGGTAGGCGTCGCCCACCGGCGTGCCCCTCTCCACGCGGCTCACAGCAAGATCTCCAAGGTCTCGCGCAGCGCTGCCTGGATGCGGGGGAACGACCGGGCAAGGCCGAGCAGCTCGGAGGGTTGGCCGGTACGCAGCCATCGCTTGAGCGCCTCGTCGGCCAGGTCGGCCCCTTCGAGGTGACGCATCCGCAACGCGTCGATGATGCTGCGTTCGGCGGAGTAGATGCCGATGCTCCGGCCGGCGCCGATATCGAACCGCCCGCGGCCGATGTCGAAGGTCTCCGCATCGAAGTGCCGCCACCTGACCGGAGCGCGCTGTCCTGCGAGCCGGTCGACCGCGAACTCGAAGCACGCCTCCCCCCGGTTCACGTCAGACCCTGCGCGTGATCCGGGACAACGCACGCACCGGCAACATCGTGGCCGCCATCGGCGTCTCACGCCCGGTCGCGATCAGACGCCTCCGTCACCTCGCAGACGAAGGTGTCATCGAGCGAATCGGGACCAGCGCAAAGGACCCACGGGCGTACTGGCGCCTCAGGTCGTAAAGACTCGAAACCCGCTCCAACGGCCCCGATCCCCCATGGCATCGAGGAACTCGAGTGAACTCTCAACGCGACTCGAAACACGGGCACCCCACCTTGCGGTGAAAGTTGCGCCGCGGGACGTGGTGAGCTCCAGCGTCGGTCGGTGACGCTGCGCCCGGGGTGCTCCCCAACTGAGCGTGCTGCAACAGGCCTGGGATCTCGGTCGTTTGCGGCCAGCGGCCTCCCCCGAAGGCTACGGGCCGTTCTCAGGCGCCGGGGTGCTGCAGTGCCAGCCACGCTCGGGGGGAGTGCCCGGTGTGGGCCGAGAACGCGCGTGAGAGTGCCGACGGGCTGGCGTAGCCCAGCTCGCCGGCGAGGTGGGTGAGTGAGTCGCCCTGCCGCAGCCGGTGCTGGGCGATCCCCATCCGCAGTTGGGTGAGGTATTCGCCGGGGGTTCGGCCCATCACGCGCCGGAACGTCGTGGCGAACGATGTGCGTGACATGCCGGCCGTCCGGGCCATGCGCTGGAGCGTCCAGGCATCGGCGGGCGCTTCGTGAATCGCCACCAGGGCCCTGGCGAGCCGCGGATCGGCGAGTCCGGCGATCAACCCGGAGGCCACGCCGACCGCCTCCGGGTGGTCGAGCGTCCAGCGCAGCAACTGGATGAGGACGACCTCGAACAGGTGGTCGGCCAGCAGGCGCTGACCGCACCGCACCCGTTCGGTCTCGGAGAGCAGCAGGTCGATCGACGGCGCGAGCCCGGCGACATCGCACAGCGGAAGGCGGATCAGCGGCGGGAGGGCCTGCAGGAGCGGGTTCCGGCCACCCCCCGCCAGGTGCAGGCTCGCGCAGGTCGTCTCGGGCCGGGGGGCGCCGGGGTGGAACTCGTGTGGCACCGGCCGTGGGTAGAACAGCACGCTCGGGACGTCCACCAGCACCTCCTCGGGTAGCGGGCCACCGGTGGGATGCGTGACCCGCAGCACGCCGTTGCGAACCACGTGCAGATGGCCCTGGGCATCGCCGGCGTACCGCCGCACACCGCGCAGCGGCCCCGCGTCGATGAGGTGGGTGTTGATGCGGAACTGCTCCAGCAGGCCGGACAGCCGGTCGATCTGCGGAAGGACAGGTGCTGAACTTTCAGTCATGAAGTATGGACAATATGTGATGCATCGTTCACAGCAAAGCGGGAGGGTCAGGCGGCGTTCGTTGACCCCGAAACACGGAGCCCGCAATGCCACGACGCCTTCCGCTCGTCCTCATCGGCCTCGCTGCCCTGACCCCCGTCGCCGCCGTCGCGGCCCTGCAGCAACAGGCCGACCGGCCGGCCGGCCTGATCACGCCCGCCCGGGCGGCCGTCCATCCGGCGTTCGACATCGTGCACACCAGGATCAGCGTGCGCCGGAATCTGGCCGTGTTCCGGATGCGGGTGTCCGGCCGGGCCGGCGCGAGGCGCCCGACCCGCACCGGCAAGCTCGCCGGCAGCCGAGTCTTCTCCTACGTGTGGCCGACCACCCTCGATCCCGGCGTCGTGGGCTTCGAGGCCGGCAGCGGAATCCTCGCGTTCGCGGTGACCTCGCACCCTGACTTCGATGACACCCCGCTGTTCGATGAGAACGGCGACGGGCGGCTCGGCAACGATGGGGATCTGTGGCACTCCCACTGGGTCGTGCTCGCCCCCGATGCGGCATGCGGCGCCGGGGCCCTGAAGGTCGTCGACATCCCCGGCGGCGCCACGCCGCGGCTGCCGAAGACCTGGCCCGGCCTGCCGATCCTCATCGACAGCCCCGGCTGGAGCCCGACCTTCCGCGGGCGCACCGTCACCGTCCGCGTCCCGTTCGATGACCTCAGCCCCGTCCGCGCCGCGCGGTTCGACGGCGTGACCGCGGGGCTGCGCGTCAACGAGAGCCTGCACGCCCCGCTGCTGTGCGTCACCAACGTCTTCAAGACCGCATCCGGGGACCTCTCGCTCCCGGGCACGACCGACTGACCCCATCCACCGGAAAAGGACCGCCCCATGTCACGCGTCCCACTCATCGACCCGCGCAACACCACGCCCGGCCGCCGCGAACCGCTGGACCAGATCACCGCGGCCTTCGGCCTCACACCCAACATGTTCCGCGCCGTCGCCAACTCCCCCGCGGCCCTTACGAGCATGTGGGGGGCGTTCGCCGCCCTGGGCGGCGGGGTGATCCCCCCGGAGCTCGGCGAGAAGATCGCCGTGGCGATCGCCGACCACAACCGCTGCGAGTATTGTCTCGCCGCCCACACCCTGCTCGGCACCAGGGCCGGTGCAACCGCACAGCAGATGACCGACGCCCAGGCCGGCCGGTCCGATGACCCCGCGACGGCTGCGGCCCTCACCTTCGCGCTCAAGCTCGTCAGGCAGCGGGCGCACCTCACCCCCGGCGACATCGACGAACTCCGGACCGCGGGCTTCGACGACGAGCAGATCGTCGAGATCATCGCCCACACCGCCCTGAACCTGTTCACCAACTACATCAACGTCGCCCTGCAGGTCCCCCTCGACTTCCCCGGTATCCGACTCACGCCGGTCGCCGCCTGAGACCTCCGGCGAGGGGGGTCCGTGTGGATCGCCGTCGCGAGGAGTGTCCCTCCCCTGGGTCCTGGGCCGCGCCGGGATGCGCGGCCCAGGAAGCACCCTCTTCAGGAGGGTTTGGGGGCGCCCGGGCGGGCGTACCGCACCCAGGTGATGATCGTGCACATCACCGCGAAGACCGCCCCGAACAGGTAGAACAGCCACGGCGAGAACGTCGTGAGGCCGACCCCAAAGAAGAACGGCCCGAAGGCGGCGATCGCCGCGGTCCACCCGAGGACCCCGCCCGCCTGGCGGCGTTCGAAGATCATCGGCATCTGCTTGAAGGTCGATGCGTTGCCGATGCCGGCGAACAGGAAGATCACGAGCATCCCGTACAGGAACATGTCGAAGTCGGACTTCAGCGCCGATGCGCTGGAGAGGTTCGGGTCGAGGTAGAACATCGTGAAGGTGATCGATCCGATGAGCCCGATGCCGGACACCAGGGTCCACTTGGCTCCGCCGGTCTTGTCGGTGAGCGGGCTGAACAGCACGCGCGCGCCGGCGCCGACCAGCGGCCCAAGGAACACGTACTTCACCGGGTCCGGCAGGCTGTAGCCGTCGATGAGCACCTGCGCCGCTGCACCGGTGCCGCTCACGATGTCCGGGTTCCCACCGCCGTACAGGTTCTTCATCAGCAGCCCGAACTGGGCCGACAGCCCACTGAAGGTGCCGAAGGTCATGATGTACAGCAGCGTCATCCACCAGGTGTCCTGGTTGCGGAAGATGTCGAACTGCTGGCGGACGTTGGCGGTCACCGGCACCGAGCGCAGCAGCGTCCAGGCCAGCACCGCACCCACCAGGATGAACGGGATGTAGATCCAGGCGGCGTTCTGGTACCAGACCTCCTCGGCGGGCTTGCCGGGCTTGGGGACCATGAACTGCGACCCGCCCACCAGCGCGAACCCGATCAGCCACGGGGTCAACAGCTGCACCAACGACACGCCGAAGTTCCCGATGCCGGCCTGGATGCCCAAGGCGGTGCCCTGCTTGCTGCGGGGGAAGAAGTACGAGGTGCTCGGCATGAACCCGGAGAACGCCCCGCCGCCGATCCCGGAGAGGAACGACAGGGCCAGCAGCCACCAGTAGGAGGTGCCGGAGTCCTGGACGGCGATCCCCCACCCCACCACCGGGATCAGCAGCAGGACCGTGGTCAACGTGACCAGCTTGCGCGTCCCAATAATGGGCGGCAGCACCATCCACACGAGGCGCATCAGGCCGCCGGACAGCCCCGGCATCGCCGTGAGCCAGTAGAGCTCATCGGTGCTGATCTCGAAGCCCAGGTTGGTGAGCTTGGGGGCGATCGCGCTCGCCAGGAACCATGAGGCGAAACACAGCGTGAGGGTGAACGTCGTGATCGACAGGGTGCGCCACGCCAGGCGGCTGTCCCATCGTTCAGGATCCTCCGGATCCCAATCCTGAAGCCATTCACCGCCTCGTCGCCCGGTGTCGGTACTCATGCGTGCGCCTCTTTTTCACTCTGGGGAACGAGCAGTCCGTGGGGCCGGTCCTCGGTGGCGCCGCGCGGCGCCTCCATGTGCCTGGCCAGCTCGGGCGACTGCGTGTGGAGCATGTGGACCACCGTCCAGTGCATCCACGCCAGGCAGACCAGCGTGAGCACGAACAGGATCAGGAAGGTGGAGGAGGGGAACCCGGTCCATTGCTGGGCGTAGGCGAACATGGGCGGGAGGAAGAACCCGCCGAGCCCGCCCAACATCCCCACCAGGCCACCCACCGAGCCCACGTTGTCGGGGAAGTACTCGGGGATGTGCTTGTAGACGGCGGCCTTGCCGACGCCCATCGCGCAGCCCAACACGAACACCACCAGCACGAACGGCACGAGGCTGATGGTGTACGGGAGCACCTCGCGGGGACCCGAGGTCGTGTCGACGACGATGTGGCCGTTAGGCATCTGGAGCACGCCGGCGGCGAGGGCCATGACCGCGAAGGTCCAGTACATGGCGCGGCGCGCCCCGAAGCGGTCGCTGAACCATCCGCCGACCGGTCGCAGCAGCGACGCGGGGAAGATGAACGTCGCCGTCAGCAGCGCCGCGGTCTGCAGGCTGACGTCGAAGTTGTCGACGTAGTACTTGGGCAGCCACGCGGCGAGGGCCACGTACGCCCCGAAGACGACCACGTAGTAGAGGGAGAACCTCCACACCCGCGCCTCGCGGAGCGGCACGAGCTGCTCGCGCAGCGGCCTCCCGCGGCCCGGGGTGCGGTCGTGGCGAGGGCACGCGATCCAGACGCCGATCCCGAGGGACACCAGCAGTGCCGCGTAGATCACCGGGACGATCCGCCACCCGCCGTCGAAGACCCCCAGGTACGTGGCGCCCGCCGTCCCGGTGATGAGCGGGGGGCCGATGAACTTGGTGACCGATGCGCCGACGTTGCCGGCGCCGAACACGCCGAGGGCGAATCCCTGCCGCTCCCTGGGGAACCACGCCGAGTTCCAGGCGATGCCCGCGCTGAACGAGTTGCCCGCAAAACCGATCAGGAAGGCCAACACGAGCAGCACGCCGTAGTCGTGGGCCCGGGACACCAGGAACGTGGGGACCGAGCAGGCGATGAGCATCGCGCTGATGACGGCGCGCCCGCCGATCCGGTCGGCCAGCATGCCCATCGGGAGTCGCCACAGCGACCCGTTGAGTACGGCGACCGCGGTCAGCCACGCCAGCTGGACGTCGCTGAGGCCCAGTTCTTTGCGGATCGGCACGCCCAGGATGCCGAACATGAGCCACACCGCGAACAGGACGGTGAAGGCCAGGGTCGACATCACCAGGACGCGCCGCCTCCCGCTGACGTCGGCTTCGGGCAGCGGAGGTGCTCCCCCGTGCGGGGCCGCCGTGCTCATCGTTCCTCCCTCTCCGTCAGGTCCGGGCGCCGGCGGACCGTGCGGATCCGCCGCGCGTGCGGTACAGGATGTTGCTGCGTGTCAGGTACTTCACGGGCACGCTCCAGGCGTGCACGAGCCGGCTGAACGGCCACAGTGCGTAGAGCAGGAATCCGGCGATCACGTGGAGCCGGTACACCACCGGGGCCTCGGTGATCAGCGCCGCGTCGGGCCGCAGCAGGAACAGGTCGCGGAAGTACGGTGCGACCGTCTCCCGGTAGTCATAGCCGCCGCCGATGAGGTTCTCGCCCACGGTGGCGTACATGCCGGAAACCAACATCACCCCGAGCAGGAGGTAGGTGAGGCGGTCGGTGCGCGTCGTCACCGCACGCACGCGGGTGTCGGTGCCGCGGCGCAGCATGAGCAGGACGAACCCGGTGAGCATCAGGAGCCCCGAGGCGGTGCCGGCGGTGACCGACACCGCGTGGTACATGTCCTCCGTGACACCGGCCCACTCGGTGAGCGAGGCGGGCACGAGAATCCCGAGGATGTGGCCGCCGAGCACCGCGAAGAACCCGAGGTGGAACAGCAGCACGCCGGCGCGAAGCCGCCGGCTCTCGAGCAGCTGGGAGGACCGCGTGGTCCAGCCCACCTGGTCGGTCCGGTACCGCCAGATGTGGCCGACCACGAACACGGTGATCGCCACATATGGCAGCACCACCCACAGCAGCGTCTCCACGCGGGTCATGCCGGCCTCCTGACGGGTGCGCAGGCGGCCAGGGGCCGCACGGGTTCGGGCATCACCTCGGGCGGGGCGAAGGGCTCGAGGCCGACCGCCTCATCGGGCGGCCCCTGCGCCGCCATCCGGCGCACCTCCGCCTGCTCCTCGGCGCTCAGCTCGGGGAGGGTCAGGCACAACGCCTCGACGACCTGGCGATACGGGGTCGCGTTGTCCGCGAGCGCGAGGCGCAGCAGTTCAATGACGGGGCGGTACTCGGCGAGCAGCCGCCCTCCCTCATCCGGGCACGCGTCGACGAACTCGAGCAGCACCGGGAGGTGGTCCGGCAGCTCCGGCCCCTCGAACGCCATCCCGGCCGCCGTGTAGCGCTGGCGGAGCTTGAGCAGGGCCAGGCCCCGCTGCCTGCGGTCGCCGTGGGTCGGGTAGGTCAGGTCGAGGCACGTACGCTTGCTGAAGTCGAAGGTCTCGCTGTAGCTGCGCTGCAGCTCGTCCGGCCGCGCCGCGCCCCACCACTCCAGGAACTCCCGGAGCCGCCGGGTCGCAGCGGTGTCGCCCAGCGCCTGGGCCGCCTCCATCACCTCGGCCCGGTCGGCCACGATCTCGGCGTCCGGGTACCGGAGCACGATCGACATGATCAGGAACGGGCCCATCACGCCCCCTGCGGGTTCGGCGTGAGGGTCGGCCCGGCGGGCGCGCAGCCGCAGTCGCCGCCGCATGCATCACCACTGGAGGCCGGCGGGGGCGGGGCCGGTGCGGTCATGTGGAACGCCTCGACGGCCTGGGTGACGGTCGGGCCGCAGCCGCCGGGGCCGCCGGCGAACTCCAGACCGCAGGCGCCCTGGGCGGTGGTGAGGTCCAGCGCCACCTCGGCGTGCGCCTTCGGGATGACGAACCGGTCGTCGAACTTGGCGAGCGCGAGGAGCCGGTACATGTCCTCCATGTCCCCCGGGTCCATCCCGACCGACTCGGCGACCGAGAGGTCACCGGTGCCGGTGATGGTGCGCTCACGCATGTAGCGCCGCATCGCCGCGAGCTGCTTGAGCACCCGCCGGATGACCGCGTCGTCGCCGGCGGCGAGCAGGTTCGACAGGTACCGCACCGGGATGCGCAGCCGGTCGATCGCCGGGAACACGTCATCCGGGTCGGCGTCGCTTCCCTCGCCCTCGATCATCCCCATCACCGGGGACAGCGGCGGGACGTACCAGACCATCGGCAGCGTCCGGTACTCGGGGTGCAGCGGGAGGGCGACCCGGTACTTCATCGCGAGCGCGTACACCGGTGAGCGCCGGGCGGCCTGGATCCAGTCGTCCGGGATTCCCTGCTCGGCCGCGGCGCGGCGGATCTCCGGGTCCTCCGGATCCAGGAACACGTCCAGCTGTGCGTCGAGGAGCTGCTTGGGGTCCGGCACCGACGCCGCGGCCTCGACCCGGTCCGCGTCGTACAGCACGACGCCGATGTACCGGATGCGCCCGACGCAGGTCTCGCTGCACACGGTGGGCATCCCGGCCTCGACGCGCGGGTAGCACAGCGTGCACTTCTCGGCCTTGCCGGACTGCCAGTTGAAGTACACCTTCTTGAAGGGGCAGTTGCTGACGCACATCCGCCAGCCGCGGCACGCCTCCTGGTCCACCAGCACGATGCCGTCCTCCTCGCGCTTGTACATCGCGCCGGACGGGCATGACGCCACGCAGCTCGGGTTCAGGCAGTGCTCGCAGATCCTCGGCAGGTACATCATGAACACCTGCTCGTACTCCATCCGCACGGCGTCCTCGACACCGCGCAGGTTGTAGTCGGCGAGCGCGTGCTGGGGGGCCCCGGCAAGGTCGTCCTCCCAGTTCGGCCCCCACTCGATGTCCATGGGCTTGCCGGAGATCTGGGAGATGGGGCGCGCGACGGGCTGATGCTCCGACGGCGCGGCGCTGGTCAGGTGCTCATAGTCGTAGGTGAACGGCTCGTAGTAGTCCTCGAGGGTGGGAAGATCCGGGTTGAAAAAGATGTTGAAGAGCCGCCGGCTGCGCCCGCCGCTCTTGAGGTCAAGCTTCCCCTTGCCGTTGATCTCCCACCCGCCGCGGCGCTCGTCCTGGTCCTCCCAGCGCTTCGGGTATCCCTGACCGGGCTTGGTCTCGACGTCGTTGAACCACATGTACTCGGCGCCGCTGCGGTTGGTCCACACGTTCTTGCACGTGACGCTGCAGGTGTGGCACCCGATGCACTTGTCAAGGTTCATCACCATCCCGACATGTGCCTTGATTCGCATCAGTACACCACCTCGGATCGGCGCTTGCGGATCACGGTGAGCTCGTCGCGTTGCGAGCCGCAGGGTCCGTAGTAGTTGAACCCGTAGCTCAGCTGCGCGTAGCCGCCGATCATGTGCGTGGGCTTCATGTGAATGCGGGTGAGGCTGTTATGCGTGCCTCCTCGCGTGCCCGACACCTCGGATAGCGGCACGTTGATGTGCCGGTCCTGGGCGTGATACATGATGCAGGTGCCCTCGGGAATGCGGTGTGACACCACCGCCCGGCAGGCGACCACGCCGTTGCGGTTGTAAGCCTCGATCCAGTCGTTGTCGGCCACCTCGATGCGCGCCGCGTCCTGCGGGCTCATCCAGATGACCGGGCCGCCACGGAACAACGTGAGCATGTGCAGGTTGTCCTGGTAGGTCGAGTGGATCGACCACTTGGAGTGCGGGGTGAGGTACTTCACCGTCACCTCGGCCACGCCGTCGCCGAGGCCCTGGTCGCCGGAGTGGCGCGCGAGGTTCAGCGGCGGACGGTAGGCGGGCAGCCCCTCCCCGTACTCGAGCATCCAGGGATGGTCGATGTAGAAGTGCTGGCGGCCGGTGAGCGTGCGGAACGGCACGTCGCGCTCGATGTTGATCGTGAACGGCGAGTACCGGCGGTCCCGGCTCTCCATCCCGCTCCACTCGGGGCTGGCGATGACCTTGCGCGGCTGGATCTGGGTGGCCTCGTACTCGATGCGCACATCGGCGTTCTCGTGGGCGAGGTCGGCCAGCCGGGTGCCCGTCTGCCGTTCCAGGTGCTCGAACCCCTTCACGGCCAGCCGGCCGTTGGTGGTGCCCGACAGGGCGAGGATGGCCTCGCACGCCTGTTCGGCCCGCTCCATGCGCGGACGGCCGTCGGCCGGTCCGCCACGGACCAGACCGTGACGCTCGCCGAGCTCGCGGACCTCCTCATCGGGCACCCACGAGACGCCCTTCCACGCGGTGCCGGCGGACTCCATGAGCGGCCCGAGGGCGGTCATCTTCGCGTGCACGGCCGGGTAGTCGCGCTCGACGGGGATGAGCTTGGGCATCGTCTGGCCCGGGATCGGCTCGCACTCCCCGTGCTTCCAGTCGCGTACGGGAGCGGCGATCTGCGCGAGTTCCTCGGGGGTGTCGTGCAGCAGCGGCGCGGCGACGATGTCGGTCCGCACCCCCAGGTGCCGCTCGGCGAACCGCGAGAACGACTCGGAGATCCGCACGAAGATGTCCCAGTCGGTCCGGGTCTCCCACGGCGGCCCGATCGCGGGCGTGAAGGCGTGGACGAACGGGTGCATGTCGGTGCTCGACAGGTCGTACTTCTCGTACCAGGTGGCGGCGGGCAGGACCACGTCGCTGTGCAGGCAGGTCCCGTTCATCCTGAAGTCCAGCGTCACCAGCAGGTCGAGCTTGCCCCCCGTCGGCACGTCCCGCCATTCGACCTCCGTCGGGCGGAGCTCCGGGGGTGACTCCTCCGCGCGGTCGGCGGCGGTGGTGACCCCCAGCAGGTGCCGCAGGAAGTACTCGTGCCCCTTGCTCGACGCCCCCAGCAGGTTGCACCGCCAGAGGGTCAGCACGCGGGGGAAGTTCTCGGGTGCCGAGGGGTCCTCCGCGGCGAACCGCAGACTCCCGGCCTTCAGCTCCCGCACGATGTATTCGGCGGGCGGGATGCCCTCGGTCCTCGCCGCGTCGGCGATGTCCAGCGGGTTGCGATTGAAGCTGGGGTAGCTGGGCAGCCAGCCCATCCGCACCGCCCGCGCGTGTAGGTCGGCGACGTGTGCCCCCGCCATGATCCCCGACCCCAGCGGCGAGGTCAGCTCGTCGGCCTGGAACTCCTCGTAGCGGTACTGCTCGGTGGCCAGGTACCAGAACGGCGTGCCTGCCTGGTGCCGCGGCGGCCGGTTCCAGTCGAGGGCGAACGCCACCTGGGAGAACCCGGTGATCGGCCGGACCTTCTCCTGACCCACATAGTGGGCCCAGCCGCCGCCGTTGACGCCCTGGCATCCGCACAGGACCACCATGCTCAGCATGGCGCGGTAGATGAGGTCGCTGTGGTACCAGTGATTGGTGCCGGCGCCCATCACGATCATCGAGCGCCCGTTCGTGCGCTCGGCGTTGCGGGCGAACTCGCGCGCGATACGGATCACCAGTTCCCAGTCGACACCGGTGATCTCCTGCTGCCAGGCCGGCGTGTGCGGCTCGGGGTCGTCGTAGCCCGTCGGCCAGTCGCCGGGCAGGCCCGGCCGCGCGACGCCGAACTGGGCGGCCATGAGGTCGAACACGGTGGTCACCAGGTGCTCGCCCACGCGGCGCGCGGGGACGCCGCGGCGCATCACCCCGCCGCCCTCGGTGTCGCCCACATCGAATCTCGGGAGGTCGAGCGCCACCAGCTCGTCGTGCCGCCCGAGCATCGTGAGGGCCGGGTCGATGTCGCCGAGGTCCAGGTTCCAGCGGCCCGCGTTCTCCTCGCCCCACCGGTGCCCGATGGCCCCGTTGGGGACCGCGGGCGCGCCCGCGGCTTCGTCCCACACCACCGTCTTGGCGACGGCGTTCTGCTCGTCGTGCCCCAGATCCGTCGCCCGAAGGAAGGTCCCGGCCACGTATGCGCCGTCCCGCTCCTCCAGCTTCACCAGAAACGGCAGGTCCGTGAACCGCTTCGCGTAGTCGGTGAAGTACGGGGTGGTCCGGTCCACGTAGAACTCGCGCAGGATCACGTGGCACATGGCCATCGCCAAGGCGCCGTCGCTGCCGGCCTGCGCCGGCAGCCAGTGGTCGGCGAACTTGGTGTGGTCGCTGTAGTCCGGCGAGACCACCACGGTCTTCTGCCCCCGGTACCGGGCCTCCGTCATGAAGTGGGCGTCGGGCGTCCGGGTCATGGGGATGTTGGAGCCCCACATGATCAGGTATGTGGCGTTCCACCAGTCCGCGGACTCCGGCACGTCGGTCTGGTCACCCCAGATCTGCGGTGAGGCAGGCGGGAGGTCCGCGTACCAGTCGTAGAAGCTGTTCATCACGCCGCCGATCAGCGACTGGTAGCGCGATCCGGCCGCGAAGCTGGCCATCGACATGGCGGGGATCGGGGAGTAGGCGACGACCCGGTCCGGCCCGTACTTCTTGATGGTGTGCACCTGTGAGGCGGCGACGATGTCCGCGGCCTCCTCCCAGGTGGCCCGCATGAACCCGCCCTTGCCTCGTTGGGAGGTGTAGGCGGTCCGCGCCTCGGGGTCGTCGACGATGGAGGCCCATGCCTCCACCGGATCCCCGGTCGTGGCCACGGCCTCGCGGTACCGCCGCAGCAGCTCGCCGCGGATGTAGGGGTGCCGGATGCGCAGCGGCGAGTAGACGTACCAGGAGAACGACGCGCCCCGGGGGCACCCGCGCGGTTCGTAGTCGGGCACGTCGATGCCGTTCACGGGGTAGTCGGTCTGCTGGGTCTCCCAGGTGACGATCCCCTCCTTGACGTGCACCTTCCACGAGCAGGAGCCCGTGCAGTTCACGCCATGGGTGGATCGCACGACGCGGTCGTGCTGCCAGCGGTCCCGGTAGGCGGACTCCCAATCACGCCCCCGCGGGTCCGAGGCGCTCCACGCGCCGTCTCCAGCGATGCGCCGGAAGAACCCTCGGCGTCCGCTCCGGCTGTTCGCTCCTGCCACCGTCGACCTCCACCCCGATTTATTCTGCGCAATCATGTACATAATTGGCAGCGGGGTCGATCGGGGGATCCGCGAAGGAGCGCGCGGGAAACTACGGGCCCGTGGCGGGCGGTTTCCACGGGTGATCCGCCGGTGTCGTCTGGGACGGCCGGCGCCCGCCGAGGACCTCAGCGCAGCATGCTGGCGCGGACGAGGCCCCCGGCCGCGAGGTCGGTCCCGGCGGGGATCCAGGCGATCGCGTCGCATCGCCCGATGGATGGGATGGATGCGGGGCGCTGGTCACCGAGCGGCAGGAGTCCGTCAGCCGTGGCGGCACAGCGGACAAACAGGTCATCGCCCGCACGACCGGTGATGCCCGCCGCGAGGGACATCCGCATCCAGGGATCCTCGTGTCCCAGCAGACACCGGCCGAGCAGGTGGAACATGACGAGGGCGGCGCCGGGATTCCCGGGCAGCGCGAGGATCGGCACGGCCCCGATGGCGCCGAGCCACACCGGATGCCCCGGGCGCGCCGACAGGCCGTCCGCAACCGCGACGGCCCCGAGGGCCGCCAGCACGCGGCGCACGTTGTCGCGGTCCCCCACCGACGCGCCCCCCACCGTGATGATCACGTCGGCGTCGGCCGCGAGCGCCGCCGAGACGCCTCGGTGCAGCGCCCCGGGGTCGTCGGCGACCCGTCCGGCGCTCAGCACCGCTCCACCCGCCGCCAGGACCTGCGCGCGCAGCATCGGCAGGTTTGAGTCGATCACCACCTCCGGCCGACCGGCGACCTCCCCCGGCCCGACCAGTTCGTCACCGCTCCCCAGGATCGCCACCCGCGGTCGGCGCCGACACTGCACCGATGGTCGGTCGACGGCGGCGAGCACACCGATGTCGTGTGGTCGCAGCTGGTGGCCGGGATGGAAGACGCGCCCTCCGCACGAGACCTCCGACCCGCATGGCCGGATGTCTCTGCCGGGCTCGATCGGCGGGACATCAACCCGACCGTCCGGACCGATGCGGCCGATCTCGAATCTGGCGACCGCGTCCGCTCCCTCGGGCACGACGGCGCCGGTCGCGATCCTGCATGCCTGGCCGTCCGCCAGGGCCAGCCGGAATGGATGGCCCGCCAGGCTCTCGCCGACGACCGTGACCGTCCGCGGGTCGGATGATGCGCGAACCGCCCAGCCGTCCATCGCCGCCACATCGGCCGCCGGGAGATCCCGGGCGGCCGTCACCGACTCGGCGAGCCGGCGTCCGACCGCCTCGGACAGGCGAACGGCCTCACCGGGCGTGATCGGCGCCATCCGGCGCGCCTCGACCATCGCCTCAGCGGGGGACGTCCTTGGCGTGGGCGTCATTCGGGCTCGCCGGCGATCTGCTCCGCGATCACGAGTGCCGCCTGCGCATCGATGCCCGCGCGGGCGACCAGCCAGCAGGCGACCGGGGCGGCGGTCCGCTTCGACGCGTGGGCAGCCACTCCCGCGAGCGCCAGCAGCGCGGTGAAATCCTCCTGCGAGGGCGGCTCCACCCCCAGCGATGCTGCGAAGGCCTCGATCCACTCACGATCCGTCACGGCTTCACCCCCCAGTTGTTCGGCCCACGGTGGTCCGGGCGCCGGCCCACGGTCAGCCGTTCCCCGAAGGAGCATCCCGGAATGCCTTGCCCGGGGGCTCTGAGCGATTTACTCTCGTCCTCACTGTAAATTATTCTCACGGCGGTGCGGCGTGCAGGCAACAATGCTCGGCTCGGCCGCCCACGCGCCATCGCCGGAGGCACCGCGGTGACAGGTGAATCGGCGCCCCGCGCGCTCGTGGATTCCTTCGGCCGCCCGCATCGGTCGCTGCGCATCTCGGTGACCGACCGGTGCAACCTTCGCTGCCGGTACTGCATGCCGCCGGAGGGAATGCCATGGATCCCCTCCGCGGAGATCCTCGATGACGACGAGATCGTCCGGCTGGTGACGCTGCTGGCGCGGATGGGGGTGAGCGATGTGCGCGTCACCGGCGGGGAGCCGCTGATCCGTCCGGGCCTGCCGCGGCTCATCGAGCGCATCCGCCGCATCCCCGGCATCCGGGAGATCTCGATGACCACCAACGGGGTGCTCCTGGCCGCGGCCGTCGACGATCTGGTCGCGGCCGGACTGGACCGGGTGAACGTGAGCGTCGACAGCCTCGACCCGGAGCGTTTCGCCCGCATCACTCGCCGGAACGACCTCGACCGGGTCCTCGAGGGCCTGGCGGCATGCGAGCGGCACCCCGGCCTGCGCCCGATCAAGGTCAACGCGGTTGCGTTGCGGGGAGTCTCAGAGGATGACGTCCTGCCCCTCGCCGACCTCGCCAGGCGACGAGGCTACGTCGTGCGGTTCATCGAGGCGATGCCCCTGGACGCCACCCGGGAGTGGACGATCCAGAGCGTGCTGAGCGGCGAAGAACTGCGCCGGATGATCAGCGCGCGCTGGGCCCTGGAAGCCCAGGCCCGGGAGCGCCCCTCGGCACCCGCCACCTCATGGCGCTTCGCGGACGGCCAGGGGACCCTGCAGTTCGTGAGCTCGGTCACCGAACCGTTCTGCGCGCGGTGCGATCGGCTCCGCCTGACCGCGGACGGCCGCCTGCGAACCTGCCTGTTCGCAACGGTGGAGACCGACCTGCTCGGCCCCCTCCGGACGGGGTGCGGCGAGCCGGCCCTGCGGAATCTGATCGCAACGGCCGTCCTGGGCAAGCCCCGGGGACACCAGATCGCAACGGACGGCTGGTCGTACGACGGGCGGCCCATGAGCCGAATCGGAGGCTGACGCGCAGTGGCGCGCGGGATCTCGGGCGGATCGCCACCGGCCGCGCACGCTGGCAGCATGAGCCTCAACGCCGCGCCGTGACGGCACGTCAACGCCCGCCGCGGCGCACGACATCTCCACTGGAGGATCGACGATGGCCGACCACCTGCCCGCCGTGTACCAACGATTCCTCGCGGAGTACCCGGGCGTCATCGACTCCCACCACCGGCTGACCGATGCCCTCCACGAGGCCGGTCCGCTGAGCGTGCGCGAACGACGCCTCACCAAGCTCGGCATCTCAATCGGATGCGCGTCGCAGGGCGCGGTCCGGTCACACGCGCGCAAGGCCCTCGCCGAGGGCCTGACCCCCCAGGAGATCAGGCACGCCGCGGTGCTGGCGATCAGCACGGCGGGTTTCCCTATCGCGATCGCCGCGTTCGGATGGATCAACGAGGTCCTCGATGCGGAGGCCCGCGCCTGAACGGCTCTCGGCAACGGTGATGACGCTGAGGCGGCGCGACACGGGTTCCTGCGGCGCCGCACCGGGGCGTCGGGGTGACCCTTCCGGTCAGCTCGGGAAGACCAGGGCGACGCGATCTCCCGCGGCTATCCGAGTGCCCGGGGCGGCCCAGGCATCGTTCACGGCGAACCGCAGCACCGAGGACACGACGACGCGATCGGCTCGGGGAGGCGGTCCCACACCATGACCGTGGCCCCTCGGGAAACGGACAGCTCGAGACGATCGGCCTCCACGATCTCCCGCAGCGTCGCCAGGAGCATGACGGCGATGGCGATGTCGGGCATGACGCGCCGACCGGAGCCGCGGCACACCGGGTTCCGGCGGGCCGGGCCACGGCCACCGCCCGCCCGGCGACGCCCCTCTCCCTTGCCGTGCCCCCGATGGTCGTGTTTATTGTTCTACTCTTGAACAGACTAATTGGGGAGCGCAAGTGGCCGACGTGCGTGATGGTTCGACGGGTCCGGGGGCGGCGGCGTCTCCCCCTCCGGATGCGTCGAGACGACATCTCGATGTCCGTCCGCTTCTGGCCGCCGGGACCGAGCCGTTCGCGTCCATCATGGCCGAGGTGACGGCGCTGTCCGCCGGCGAGGTGCTGGTGCTGCGAAGCCCCTTCGACCCCCACCCCCTTCACCGTGTGATGGAGGGGCGAGGGTTCGCACGGTGCGTCCGGCGGATCGCACCGGACGATTTCGAGACCGACTACTGGCGGTCCGCCGACGCCGTCGGTCACGACCCAGTGGAGGTCGACGTGCGGGGACTCGCGCCCCCCGAGCCCATGGAGCGAACCCTCGCGGCGCTCGACGAGCTTCCACCGGGTGGGGAGCTGGTGCAGGTGAACGACAGGGTCCCCGTCTTCCTGCTCGAACTCCTCGACGACCGGGGCGACACGTACGTCATCGATCAGGACGAGCGGGGCACGATCGTGCGCATCCGGACGGCCGGGCCATGACCGAGGCCGAGGTCTGGGAAGCGCTCACGGCGGTCGTCGACCCGGAGCTGGGCCTGGACATCGTCGAGCTGGGCTTGGTGTACGCCGTACGTGCGGAGCCCACCCGCATTGATGTGCGGATGACCCTCACCACGCAGGGCTGCCCATTGCACGACGTGATCGTGGGCGGTGTCGAGCGCGCCCTCGAGCGGCCCGGCGGACCCGAGGTGGCGGTGGAGGTCGTGTTCGAACCCGAGTGGACACCCGATCGGATCGGTCGCAGCGGCCTGAGCGAGCTCGGCGCCCCGGGGGCGGACCGCTGACCGCCCGAGGCCAGTGCGAGACGCCGGGGCGCCGCACCCTGGAGCGCCAGGCGACCGTGGGAGGTCCGGCCTGGCAGGTCCCGGTGACGCTGCTTGCCGCCGCGGGGGCGGCCCAGCTCGCGGGACTCGTCGCCCTCGCGGTGTGCGCGCCGGCGCTGGCGCGCGGTGAATGGTACGGACCGGCCCAACTCGCCGCCGCACACCTGTTGGGCCTCGGGTTCCTCAGCCTGGCGATCTTCGGCGCCCTGCTGCAGCTGGTGCCGGTGCTGCTGCGGCGGCAGCTGGGGCCGACCGCGGTGATGGCCACCGCCGGCGCCGGGCTCGCGCTGGGTGCGGCGCTGCTGGCCGGCGGCCTGTGGAGCGGGACCCCGGTCGCGATCGCCTGCGGAGGCACGATCGCGGTGGCGGGGCTCCTGGTGCTGGTCGGCGCGATCGGCGTCGCCGTGGCTGGAGCGCACCGCGCGGGGACGCTCGGCGCCGTCGGCGCGGGACTCCTCGCCGCGGGGATCTGGCTGGTCGTCGTGCTCGCAATGGGCGCCGCCCTGGCAGCGGACCGCACATGGGCCTTCCTGGAGTTCGATCGGACGCGGCTGCTGGCCTCGCACGCACTGATGGCCGCCGGCGGGTGGGGCGGCGGCACCATCCTCGCGCTCGCGCTGCGACTCGCCCCGATGTTCGCGCTCGCCCACGGGTACCGGCGGGCACCCGGCATCGCCGCCCTCGCCTGCTGGCACGCGGGCGTCCTCGTCGGCGCCACCGGGTTCATCGTCGGGTCGGCCCCGGTCGTCACGGCAGCCGGTGGACTCCTCGTGGCCGGTGCCTGCTCGGCCGGGTGGTTCACGCTCGAGGTCGCCCGGCATCGTCGCCGCCGTGCCGAGGCGCCGCTCGTCCATCTCGCCCTGGGCATCGCATCTGCCGCCGCCGCGCCCCTTGCAATGGCGTTCGGCCGTCTGACCAACGAATCCGGCAGGGGTGCGGCGATGGCCGCGCTGCTGCTGGTGGTCGGCCTGGGCTCCGGTGTCACGTCGGGGCACCTGTTCAAGGTCGTGCCGATGCTCGTCTGGACCGGCCGCCACGCCTCCCGGGCGGGCACGCCGGACGCCCCCCGTCTGAGCGACCTCTACCCAGCCCGGCTCGCAACGATCGAGCAGGTCCTGTTCACCGCGGGCCTCGGAGGCCTGGTGGCCGGCGTCGCCGCGGGGCGGCCGGCACTGGCCCTCGCGGGCGCGCTCACCCTGCTCGGGGCCTCCGCCTGCGTCGTCTCAGCGATGGCGCTCTGCATCTTCACCAACGCACGACCGCCCGCCGTTCCCCAACGCATCGGAGAACCCGCATGAGCAACCCCGCCCGCAGCAACGTGATCGACGTCCGGGAGATGGTCCCGCGCGAGCGCCACCCCACGATTTTCCGGGTCTTCGACGACCTGGCACCGGGAGACACGTTCGATCTCGTCAATGACCACGACCCAAAGCCGCTGAGCTATCAGTTCGCCGCCGAACGCCACGACCAGTTCACCTGGGAATACCTGGAGGAGGGGCCTGAGGTGTGGCGCGTGAGGATCGGGCGCATCTGACAAGCCCGGCGGCCCCTCGTGATCCCGGCACCTCCGGACCGCAAGCACCGTGACCCGCGTCCCGCTGTGGGTGCAGGCGGTCGCCGATGAGATGTTCCGCGCCGCGCTGGTCGCGGATCCGCTCCGGGCACTCGCCGACGCGGCCGGGGTGTTCGCGTCGGCGGAGCAGGCCCGCAGACTCGAGGAGATGACTGCCACCGAGCGGGAGGATCTCCTTCGGGGGATCCTCCCGCGGCCATGACGCAAACGAGCACACCGGCGGTGGGACGACAGGTTCTGGTCCCCGGACCTGCACCTCGAAACCCGGAGATCGCCGGCGGATGACCGAGCGCCATACGCCCCGGCCCCACGATCCGTCAACCAGCGCACCGTTGTTTCTTATGCGTAGCGGTGGAATAATCACTGAATGTCGTCCGCGTCCGGTCCACCTCCCGCCGTCGCCGTCGCGGAGGCGCTCGCACATCCGTCCCGCCGTCGTATCGCAGACGTGCTGAACGCCGCGCAGAGCGGCCTGACCGTGTTCGAAATCGCGGACGCCGTGGGCCTGCACCACAACGCGGTGCGGCAACACCTGAAGCGCCTGTCCGATGCGGGGATGGTGTCGGTCACCCGCGAGGCGCCCGTTGGCCGTGGACGTCCCCGATTGCGGTATCGACTCGTCGACACGCAGGTCCCGCGCATCGCCGCGCACCAGGAACTGGTGCGGATGCTCATTTCCTATCTCCGGCGGATCAACGCGAGCGCCGAGGATGTCGAGGAGTTCGGGCGTGAACAGGGCGCGCACCTGGGCGAGGCCGGCGGGCGGAAGGCGGTGGTCGAGTCGTTCGCGCGGCTCGGCTTCGCGCCCCACGAGATCGGAACCGCCGACCCGGCCACCGGCGTCCTGGAGATCCGCCTGGACAACTGCCCCTTCCGGGACGGCGCCACCGGCGAGGGCGGCGAGATGATCTGCGCGCTGCACCGGGGAATCGCCTCGGGCATCGCCGCGCGGGCGGCGGCGGGCGGCATCCTCACTGGGTGGTACCCGCAGGATCCGGCGACCGCCGGCTGCCTGGCCAGATTCGCGGGGCTCATTGTCGATAAGGATGCCGCGTGAACACGTCCGCGACGGTGGTGGACCTCGGCGCCGAAGGCGTCGTGCCTAACCGTGGCATCCACAGCGCCGCACTGCACCACGATGCCCGCGTACGCGTGGTTTCCCTTGCGATGGCCGCCGGCGAGGAACTCACCGACCACGCGGCGTCATCCGACGCCACGCTCCTGGTCGTCCGCGGCCGCGCCAATCTGGACCTTGGTGAGGACGGACGCGTTATCGATGCCGGTCCCGGAACCTGGGTGATGATGCCCGCCGGCTTGCGCCACGCGGTGCGCGCCCACGAACCCACCGTCCTGCTGCTCACACTGCTCCGCGGATAGCCCGGGCACCCTCCGGGCCTGAACGACGGACGTAGGGGACCCACCCGGACAGCGGACGCTTCCGTGGCGGGTCGGACGCAGGCGCCATTCGCCCGACCCGAGAGCCCCGCTCCCGATCCGCCGGGGGGCGGGTGGTAACAGGGTGGTAACGCGACCCACAGAGACCACGGGAGATTCGGGGCCGAATCAGAGTCCGGGAAGCCCGTGCTCAGGCGGCTCTCCCAGACGACGGGAGACCACGGGAGACACGGGCGCCCGACTCATAATCCCTGGGTCGCAGGTTCGAGTCCTGCCGCGCCCACTCCTGAGAATGCTTTGGCAAAGGTTCTCAGCCCCCCACAGCCCCAATCGCAGAGAACTCTCGACGGTGGGTGACAGTCCGGTAACGGGTTGAAACAACGCACGTCCCGGTGGCGGCTCACTGGCTCTGGACTTCTTCGGTGGCGCAACCGGCTCGGGGACGTCGTCACACCGCATCGACGACATCGTCCTGCGGGCGCGACGCCTCCGCTGACGCCCCGGGGTGGAGGGAGCGGCGTCGTTCCCACCGCCCCGGGGATGATGGCCTCACCCGGCGGCGAGCACACCGATCTTGAGCGTCGCCAGCCACTTCTCCGGCTCACCCTGCCCGCCGTGCTCACCCGCGAAGTCCTCGGTCGCGTCCTTGCCGCACATGCCCTCGACGTAGTCCGCGCCGGCGGGGTGCCGGTCGATGAAGGTCGTCATGTCGTAAACGGTTCCGTCGACCACCGTCCAGCAGTCCTGGCGGCTGTCGCGCCGGCTCACCTCGTCCATCGACAGGGTGAGGCCGCCGGGGGCGATCGGCAGCTGTGCCTCCGCGTACCGCTCCTCCCAGACCGCCTGCGCGCCGGAATGACCTGCGAGGTACGTGAGCGGCAGCACAGCGATCGCCGCCACCGCGCCCAGCACCCGGGCGCCGGCGGCGAACCCGCGCATCGGTCGGACCAGGGTGAGGTAGCCGAAGACCAGCACCGTCGCCGCCATCGCGATCGACACCGGGATGAGGCGCTCGCCCGCGGCCGCGTGGGCGCTGGGCAGACCGACGGCGGCGGCGAGCGAATCGCCGGATGACGCCGCGGCGATCACACCGAGCGCAGAGAGCACGCTGAGCGCCCAGAGCGGCACGAACAGGCGGGTGAGCAGGCCCGGCTTCCACACCGTGACCAGGATCGTGAGGGCGGTGACGGGGAGGGCGACCACCACGCCGTGCACGATCAGCGGATGCAGCGGCAGTGAGGTGATGTCGGCCCAGGTGCCCATCGGGAGCAGCAGGAACCCGATGATCGGGATGGCCCCCGCCAGCGCGAGGGCGATGAAGCGGCGATGACTCATGTGTGGTGGGACTCCTTGTGGAGCATGGGCGGGGGTTGGCGGGCATCGGCGCCCGCGGAACGGACGCCGGTGCGCGGCGACCGGCGTCACGGCCGCCGCGTCATTGCGGCTGGCGGCCGGTGCTCGCTCAGTTGTCGGGACGCACGTCGATGACGGCGCCGGTGAGTTCGACGTACACCTGGTACTCGCGGCCGTCGGCGGCGCGCACCTCGACGTCCCAGCCCCTCCAGCCGTCGTCGGCCTCGCGATCGACGTCGATCGTCACCGCGCCGTCACCGACGGCGGCCGTCGCCGCCCCCGCGATCTCCTCACGGGAGGCCTCGGTGCCCGAGGGCGCCATCTGCCACGGCGCCGGCGCGCCCGCCGCGTCACGGTAGGCGAGTCCACCGACGGTGAAGACGTCGGCGTCGTCACGGTCGTCCTCGATCTCGTAACGGACCCCAAGCGTGAGGTTGCGCCCCTCAAGGCCGCGCAGTTCGGCGAGCAGGGGCTCAGAGGCGCCGTCGCGGTCGTAGTCCTCGAACGCGGGGGCGGCGCTGATCCAGGCATCGGGGCCGAAGTCGACCTCGACGCCCGACACGAACCAGTCGTCGGGGTCCTCGCCGGCCCGCAACGTACCGGTGAGCTGCTCGAGCGCATCGACCTGCTGTACGCGCACCGCTCCGGCCGGATCACTCCCCGAGGTGGAGGCGGTGCCCTGCGGCGGCGGCCCCGCGGTGGCGCGCGTGATGCCGTTCGCCTCGATGGCGTCGACCCGGACATCCGGGTCAGTGAGCGCCGAGCTGATCGCCGCGCCTCCAAGTGCGGCGCCGACCACTCCGGCGGTGATGAACAGGGCGAGGCGAGCACGCATGCGAACCCTCCGGGCTCGAGAACCGTGGTTGATGGCTCGACATGGTGCCGGGCGCTCCTGAGGCCACGGTGACCGCCACCTGAAAGGTCTTTTCAGGTGAGGATCATGCGGCGATCAGCCGAGCACGGCAACATGGGCGCCTCACGCTGCGACGGGCACGACGAGGTGGAGACCGGATGGCGATCCTGCTGGTTGAGGATGAGGACGGCATCATCAACTTCGTCCGTCGGGGGCTCGAGTCGGCGGGCTACCAGGTGCTCGTCGCGAACGACGGCATCGACGGCCTGGCGATGGGGCTCTCCACCGATGTCGAGCTCGTCGTGCTCGATCTCGGCCTTCCCGGGATCCCCGGCGAGGAAGTCCTGCGCAGGCTCCGCCAACGCCGACCCACCGTCCCCGTGATCGTGCTGACGGCCAAGGACGCCGTCGCCGACCGCGTCGCGAACCTCGAGGCCGGCGCAGACGACTATCTGATCAAGCCCTTCAGCTTCTCCGAACTGCTGGCCCGCATCCGGGCCCGGCTGCGCACGGCGGGACAAATCCGCGCCGACACCATCGCCGTCGGCGACCTCATCCTCGACCTCGCGGCCCGCACCGTCAGCATCGACGGCACCGTGACCGAGCTGTCGGCGCGCGAGTTCACCCTGCTTGAGACCTTCGCCCGCAACCCCGGCCACGTCCTGTCACAGGTCCAGCTGCTCGACCGGGTCTGGGGCTACGGTTTCGACGGCTCATCGAACGTCGTCGAGGTCTACGTCGGCCACCTGCGCCGCAAGATCGGCGCCGCGCGCATCCAGACCGTCCGCGGCGCCGGCTACCGGCTCGTCGAGCCGTGAGGCTCACCTCACGCATCGTCGTGCGCTCCCTGCTGGTGATGGCGCTCGCGTTGGGGTCGGTGAGCGTGCTCACCTACGAGTTCGCCCGTGTCTCGGGCCGCGAGGATCTCGACAGGTTTCTGCAGCGCGAGAGCGGAAAGCTCGTCACAGGGTTCGTCGACGCCGCCGGGGAGGCCTCCGGTGCCGACGGGAAGCTCGCGGCACCGGAGGCGGCCCGGGCGGCCCGGGCGGCGCTCGCCATCCACCCAAGCGGACCGCAGCACGTCGCGGCGATCACCATCGACGGCACCCGTCTGCAGGCGACGGGGGGGCCGCCCGAGGTTGCCGCGCTCCTGCGCGGTGACGATGCCCCGCCGCGGCAGCCCGGGCGTCTGCGCACCGTCGACACCGGCATCGGGCCGGTGCGCGCCCTGGACGTCGCCGTGACGGACGCGACGGGCGGTACCGTCGCCGTTGCGACACTGCTCGCACCCCTTGGCCCGAGCCGGTACGCCGCGAGCAACGCCTTCTCGCGGACCATCGTCGCCGGCCTCATCGCGCTGTTGGTGGGCGGTGGTCTGCTCGCCTTCGTCGTGCGGCGCTCCCTGCGACCGCTGCGGGACCTCTCCACGACGGCCGCCGCGATCACCCCCGACACGCTCACGGCCCGGGTCCCCGTGCCCGACACCAACGACGAGGTGCGCCAGCTGGCGCTCGAGCTCAACGAGATGCTCGAGCGCATCGACGCCAACGACCGCACCCGGCGCCGCTACCTTGCCGCCGTCTCCCACGAGGTCCGCACCCCGCTCACCGTCGCAGAGGGCCACCTCGAGCTTCTCGAGGACAGGCAGATCGACCCTGCCGCCGCGGCGGCGACCGTGCGCCAGGAACTCGACCGCCTGCGGCGCGTGCTCGACGACCTGCTCTCGGTCGCACGGGGTGCCGAGGAGGTCGACATCCGGCCCGGACCGGTCTTCCTCCCGGACCTCTTCGCCGCCGTCGCGGCACGCATCGATGCGCTGGGCCTAACGGCCCGTGTCCGGGTGGAGCCGCCCCCGCCCGTGGCGTTCACCGGCGACCAGGCGCGCATCGAGCAGTCGATCGCGAATCTCGTCAACAACGCGGTCGACCACAATCCTCCCACCACAGCCGTCACCCTGACCGCGGCCGCCGACCGCGAGACCATCACCATCGCGGTCACCGATGACGGCACCGGCATCGACCCCGAGATCCTGCCCCACGTCCGCGAGCCCTTCGTCACCACCCGCACCACCGGCAACCGCCGTACCAGCGGGCTGGGGCTCACCGTTGTGGAGTCCCTCACCCTGGCGCAGCACGGAACGCTGGCCCTCACCACGGGCCCCGCCGGCACCACCGCCACCCTCACCTATCCGATCGAACCGCCGCCGTGACCCGGCGCGTCGCTCCGCGTGCGGGTGTCGCAGCCACGGTGCCGGACACCGGACGGGAGGACGACCGACGCAGAGGGCCCGCAGGTGCTGCTCCCACGTCCTGCGGGCGCGGAGCACGAGCGGCCGCAGCGGGTCGTGGGGCGGCGCAGAGGCAAGCCCTCGGTCCGGTCATGGAAGCACCCTGGACCGCCTTCGGCCTGGGTGGGAACAGGGTGGTGACGCAACCCACAGAGACCGCTTGAGATCGGTCGCCGGTCAGCGTCCCGAAACTCGATTCTCAGGCGGTTCTCCGAGATGACGTGAGCCCACGGGAGATGCGGGGCCCGGCTCATGATCCCTGGGTCGCAGGTTCGAGTCCTGCCGCGCCCGCTCCCGGCAGTACCCCTGGCCGGCGCAGGGGTGGGATACCCTCACGCGGTGCCCCGCACCGCGCTCTGTCGTTCCGGAATACCGACCACGCTGGTCCGCAACATCGCTGCTCGGGGTCGCCTGCGGACGTTCGTGCTGCGCACCGGTCACGCGGTCGGCGGTACGGTCGCGGTCCGCTCGGGCTTCTTCCCCTTCTTCCTCGGGGCGGGACGCCGCGAGTTCCCCCTCGCGGACGGTCTCACGATCAGGCGGGGCTTCTTCGACGCGAGCTTCGAGGTGGTCGTGACCGCCGACGCGGACGTGAACGTTCGGCTGGACTAGGCGCGACGCGGACCGGGCCGGGTCACCCCTCCCTCGGGCCGGCCACCGGGAGATCCGCCTCCGGCGGGTGGTCCGAGGTGCCCGCGAGCGGCAGGGCCAGCTCGAAACACGCACCCCGGTCCGAGGGCAGCGCGGAGACAAGGCCGCCGTGACGGCGCGCGACGGCGTCGACGATCGCGAGGCCCAGACCGCTGCCGCCCGCCGCTCCTCCCCGGGGCGCGGGTCCCGGGCCCCGGGTGAACCGGTCGAACAGGTGACTCGGATCGCCGGGGGGAAGTCCCGGCCCGTCGTCCGAGACCCGGATGAGCGCGGCCGTCGGTGTGCGAGCGACATGCACGGTCACGGTGGTGCCCGCCGGCGTGTGGGTGCCGGCGTTCGCGACGAGGTTGGTGAGGGCGCTGTGGATCTGGCCGTGATCCCCGTGCAGCACCAGTCCGCGGTCGCCGCTCGAGGTGAATGCGTGCTCCGGATGCGCGGCGCGCAGGCCGGCGAGGATCTGCTCGACGAGCGGATCCAGGGGCACCGGGCCGAAGTCGGTCTCGGAGGGCTCGTCGAGACGGGCGAGTTCCAGCAGCGACTCGACGATCCGGCTCATGCGCGTGGATTCGTCCTCGATGCGGGCCATGGCGTTGGCCAGGTCGTCGGGCCGCTGCGCCGCGCCGCGGCGGAAGAGCTCCGCGTAGCCGCGGATCGAGGTGAGCGGTGTGCGCAGTTCGTGCGAGGCGTCGGCGGCGAACCGCCGCACCCGCTCCTCCGACGCGCGCTGCTCCGCGAATGCCGCCTCGATGCGGTCCCCCATCGTGTCGAAGGCCCGGGCGACATGGGCGACCTCGGTCGGGGCGCCGGCGGTCCCGACACGGTGGGAGAGGTCACCGTCGGCGATCGCGTCGGCGGCCACGACGATGCGGTCCAGCGGGCGCAGGGCGAACCGCACGAGCGTGAGCGCCCCCACCGCGGCCACCGCCACCATCACCCCGCCGACGCCCGCGAGGATGAACAGGAGTCGCGACAACGTGGAGTCGACGTCGCGCAGCGGCTGGGCGACCACCAGCACCATCCCGAGCTGCGTCCGCTGTGCGACGGCACGGTACCCCCCGTCCGCAAGGTCGAGGTCGAAGGACGCGGGCTCCCCGGGACTCCGAACGAGCTGGTCCCGGACCGGCGTCGGAAGCGGCGTGGGGTCGTCCCCGCCGCTGCCGCCGACGAGCACCCACCGGATCGAGCCGCCGTCCGCGGTGCCCACCCGGAGGTCGTTCTGCAGCTCCTCCGGCAGGTCTCGGCTCCGGCGCAGCACCTCATCACGGTTCGCCACCAAGAGCGCGAGCGGGCCACCCTGTGAGGCGCCCGCGCTGATCGCGCGAAGCTGGGTGTCCAGCCGGTCGACGAGCGATCGCCGGGTGAGCTCGTAGGTCGCGACCGCCGAGACCAGCAGCACCACCCCGCTGAGCGCGAGCACCAGCACCAGCAGCCGCCCGCGGAGGGAGCGCGGCCCCCTCACCCGGCCGGTTCCGGTACCCGGATCACATAGCCGAACCCGCGCACCGTCTCGATGGGCGGCGCCCCCAGGGGCGTGAGCTTGCGACGCAGGTAGCTCACGTAGATCTCCACGATGTTGGCCTGGCCGTTGAAGTCGTACGCCCAGACGTG